>Ga0181537_10000026_pt1 | contig 136291 bp, 129 predicted proteins | sample PEATcosm2014_Bin_39_FD_119765 | JGI IMG/M metagenome (GOLD analysis project Ga0181537, IMG submission 119765) | Peatland microbial communities from MTU Mesocosm Facility, Houghton, MI, USA - PEATcosm2014_Bin23_10_metaG | ecosystem: Environmental > Terrestrial > Soil > Wetlands > Peat | place... | reverse complement strand
TTTCCCAACTGCGGGTCTTGGCGCTGCGACGGATGAAGGGGCCATCCGATCCGAGAATGCCATTGATCCACTTTGGGCAGCGGCAACGTTTGTAGTTGATGTCGTCGGAAGGGCAGGGAGGATGGTGGCGGGAGTAGACAGAGAGCATGAATTCGGCCCCTTTGCCGAATCCATTGTACGTTTATTGTACGATTTTTTCTATCGTTTTATAAATACTGTATTATCAATAGTTTATATTGGTGGAGGCGGCGGGAGTCGAACCCGCGTCCGAAAATGTTACTGGCCAAGAGACTACATGCTTATTCCAGTTCATGCTCCCGGCCTTCACCGGGAACGTTCGCGGCCGTCGCTCAGAACGGACAAGAAACGCCGACTGCTAGCCTGTGATCTTAGCCTCTCAGCCCAGACGTAGCTGAAAAGAGCAGCCCTCTGTGTGACGTTCGCTCGCAGCCCAAGGGCAAAGCTGCGGAGAACGGCTGCCTAATAAATTAGGCTGCGTATGCCATTGGTTGATTGGCAATTATCATTTTGCTCACGATTACGGGTGTGTGCACCCCGGCATGCCTCTTGGCCGCAAGCATCTCCGTCGAAGCCGTGACGCCCCCATTTTATGGGATTGGCCTGTAAAGAACTACCTTCCAGACTAGGTTGAGCTCGAAGGGAAGTCAACCGCTGGAGGATTGTCGCAATCGTCCACGCCCCCGAGTTAATACGCATCGTTAGATTTGGCTACCAGGACTTTGGGTCGATAGTGCGTTGATTTGAGCACAGGGCGGCTCGGGTCCAGTAGCCATAATTCCATATTGCATTTCATTGTATTCATGCTATGCTATGCCTGCTATAGGGAGACGCCGTGAAAGACGCAGATCGAATTCGGATGATTGGCAAGGAGAAGTATGTCGTTCCGGCCCGTGCCCGGAACGACAGCCGGTTCTCAATCAGAGCCGGCGATGTTGTCCGCGAGCTTAAGCTCAGCGGGGTCAACCAAGTTTGCAGCGCACTGAAGACTCGTAAATTCCTGCAGGATAACAACCTGCGACTAGCAGGCAGCAGCGGACCGCGATCGGGCCAAAGCACAACAGTTATCTACACTTACGAATTTATAGGTACGCCAGCCAATACAAACCAGCAACAGAATCGCCAAGACGCTTGGAACCGACTCCGAGGCGCTCTCAAGGATGTTTTCACCGAACTGGGCGGAGGCGAGAATTATCTCCGCAACGAACGAGCTAACTTCTATGGTCCCGGGAGAGATTCATGAGCCGTATCTATTGGGATACGATGCTCTTTATTTATTGGCTAGAAGAAAATCCTGATTTTGGGAAGCGAGTGGATGCGATTTGGTCGCAAATGCAAAAGCGCAACGACCAACTCATTACTGGAGCCCTATCTTTAGGCGAAGTTTTAGCGGGTGCTTACAGACGGGGAGCCGACAGGGAGCGCATTGCAGAGGTAAGAGCGGCATTCGAGAGTGCGGTTTCGGAAGTAATACCGTTCACGGCCGAGGCCGCGGATTTATTTGGACAGATCAAAGGTTCAGCGAAAATACCGTCCGCAGACGCCATTCACCTAGCCTGTGCGGCCAGCGTTGGCACAGACCTATTTCTAACCAACGACAAGAATCTTGTGGGCAGAGTGATTCCCGGCATTCACTTTATCGCGGGACTCGACTCCGACGTGTTGTGAGATAACGAAGATAGCTCCAAAGACGGGAGCTCAGGAAAATTGGTCATTCCGGCAGACGGGACTGATCTAAATCTGCGCCAGTCTCAGGAGGCATAGCGCAGTCGTTGCGATCCGAAGCCCTATTCCCGCTTTTCCCTCTCTGCCATTTCGTACAACTCATCAATCTCTCGCTGATATCGATCGGTCACGGCGCGTCGTCGCATCTTTAAACTTGCCGTGAGGGTTCCGTTGGCTGAAGAAAACTCATCCCCCACGAGCAGGACTTTTTTCAACTGTTCAAAGCGCGCCAGTTTTTCGTTCAGGCCGCCGACCACGTGTTCGTACAAGCGCTGCACCCGCGGATTTTTTACGAGTTCTTCATGGGAACGAAAGGGTACCTCATTTTCGCGCGCCCATTGCTCGAGAGCAGGGAAGTTGGGCGCGATGAGGACGGCAGCGAACTTGCGCTTATCTCCCAGCACGACGGCTTCGGCGACCAGAGGGTTATGCTTCAGCGAGTTTTCGATCGGCTGGGGAGCAATAAACTTACCGCCGGACGTCTTGATCAAATCTTTCTTCCGGTCGGTGATGGAGAGAAATCCATCGGCATCGAGGTTACCGATGTCGCCGGTCTTGAACCATCCATCTGTAAATGCACTCTTGGTTTCTTCGGGCAGGTTCCAATAGCCGCCGAAAACCGAGGGGCCGCGCACCAGCACTTCGCCATCGTCCGCGATGCGCACCTGCACGTTCTCGAGGGGCCGTCCGACCGTGCCGAGTTTGTTGTGTGTCGGGTTATTGACCGCAATCACCGGCGACGTCTCGGTCAGACCATAGCCTTCCAATATGCGAATCCCAATATCGGCATACCACTGCGCCAGTTCTTTGCCCAACGGCGCGCCGCCTGAAATGAACAGCCACGCTCGCCCGCCCATCCCTGCGCGGATTTTCGAAAATACGAGGTGATTTGCGATTTTCCAGGAAAACGACGACGGTTCCTGTCCGGCCAAAATCCCGCGCCGGTGCGCTTTTCCGACGGACAGAGCCCAGCGGTAAATCGCATGCTTGGGAAACCCGCGGGTTTTGATCTCGGTTTGCGCGTGGATTTTTTCGTACACGCGAGGCACGCCGACGAAGACCGTCGGACGAATTTCGAGAAGGGCGTTCGGCAATTGCTCAAGAAAAGGAACGTAGGCGAGCGTAACGCCGTGGTAAAGCATGGCAAAGTCAACATGCCGTGCGGTTACGTGCGAAAGCGGCAAGAATGAGAGCGCGATATCGCCATTTTTGACGCCAAATGGCTGTAGAGAGCAGGAAATATTTGTCGCCAGGTTTTGATGCGTGAGCATCACGCCCTTCGGTGTTCCCGTTGTTCCGGACGTGTAGATGAGTGTTGCGAGATCCTGCGGCTGGACTTCTTGTGAAGCTATGTCAAGACGGGGATCTCGCCGGCTAAGGCCGGCCATCATCAACGCCGACAGGGGCGTCACATCTTGGATGCCTTGGGCCGCGGGCGCTTCATCCATCACGACAATACGCTCGATCTTGGTCTCATGCTTTACAGCGAGCGCTTTCTGGAGCTGAGCGTCCGAGGAAACAAAAATAATCCGCGCGCCGGAGTCGTTAAGAATGTAGGCCGACTGCTCGGCGGTCAGCGTGGCATAGATGGGCACGGAGATTGCGCCGAAGAGTTGACAGGCAAAATCGGCGATGGTCCACTCGGGGCGGTTCTCGCTCAAGATTGCAACGCGATCACCCTTGGCAACGCCTTGCTCCCGAAGCCAAAGAGATACGCCGGTGACGTCGCGATAAAGCTCGCTCGAGGAAATCGAGGCCCAATGGCCTGATTCGCGATGCATCATCACTACGCGCTGGTCGCGCTCGACGATCGAATAGAAGATGTCGTTGAGTGTGCTCAGGCTCATGAGGACAAAACGACTCTACTGTTTTTCGTCCTCGCAGGCAACGCTAGTTTGACGCTGGGTAACGCGGTTGCTATCATCGAAATGCGGGGTGGAGCAGTCTGGTAGCTCGTTGGGCTCATAACCCAAAGGTCGGTGGTTCAAATCCACCCCCCGCAACCAAAGAATCAATAAGATAGGGCCGCTTACGGGAAGCGGCCTTTTGTATTGTGCGCGTAATGTGCGGAAGTGGAAAAGTTATGGGCGATGGAGCTGTACGGGTAGGCGGGCAGAATGCATCAGGTCAGGTGAAGTTTCTGGTCAAAGACCTCTCGCCAGGAGACTTGGAATGACAAAACGATATGTCGCACGCGTTCTCGAGTGCGCATATCTCGCTCCCGATAGCCTCGAGGCAATTCTCGATGGACGACAGCCCGCCAACCTCTCCTTCGACAGGTTGACTCGAGGCCTGCCGGTCGACTGGAATTCGCAAAGGCGTGTTCTAGGTTTTACGAATGGCTGAGGTCATGTTATTTCTTAGCAATCGGGCCGATGCCTTTGATGATTCGCGAACCTGAAGCCAACCTGGGCTCGGTTTGGCGGCGTCATCAAAATTTCTCGCCAGTCACGTTTAGGGCTATTTTCCACTGCGAACCTCAGCGGTCTCGGTGTTCGAATCGGATTGGACATTAGAGATGCTTCGTGCTGATCTGATTGTGAAATAAAACGTCGCACCTTTTTCCACCTCCGCTTGTGCCCACACTTCTCCGCCATGTCGGTTGACTATGCGCCTCACGGTCGCAAGTCCGACTCCATCGCCCGGGAATTCGGACTTGGCGTGTAGACGCTGGAACGGCTGAAAAAGGCGGTCTGCTGCATGCGAGTCGAAACCACAGCCGTCGTCTTTGATGAAATAGGTCGACTGCCCGTCCTTCTCTACTGCGCCGAATTCAATCCGGGCATGATCGTGGTGAGAGGTGTACTTCCACGCATTCCGTAACAGATTTTCCATCAGCACTCGCAGGAGCTGCGCGTCTCCGTAGGTCTCCGCTTCGCTTGGAGCAACCAACTCCACTCTTCTGTGTGGTGCGGAACGCATCAATTCCTGCATGACCGAGCCTGCGATTTCGCTCAAGTTCACCGGCTCAAATCGCATTGTGCTACTCGTGACTCGCGAAAGATTGAGCAGAGCTTCGATTAACTCTGCCATCCGTTTTCCGCCGGCACGAATGCTCTCGGCGAGTTCTCTGGTTTGCGGGTCGAGCCTATCCCCGTACTGAGTCAGCATCAAATAGCTGAACCCGTTAATTGCCTCCAACGGGCCGCGCAAGTCGTGCGACACCGAATAAGAGAAAGCTTCCAATTCCCGATTAGCCGCAACCAATTCGCGAGTGCGTTCCGCCACCCGGGTCTCAAGCTCGTTGTGAGACTTGTACAATTCCCGAAGCATCTGATTGAACGAGTCGATTAATACGGAAACTTCGTCCCCTCCGCTCGCAGCAGGGACTTGCATTGTGTAGTCCCGACTTCGGGAAATCTCCTGTGCCGCCGCCGCCAATTGCACAATTGGGGTTGCTACTGCTCTACGAAATGCCGCTGACACTAAAATCGCAGCCAGAAGCGAGAGAAAGAGCACAGCAAGGGAAATCCAAGCGTAGCGCCTCAGCCGAGCGTCGATCTCACGAAGGTCCGCCCTCAGATAAACAAATCCGATTGATTTGCCCTCGGAAGTAATCTGCCGCACCAAAACCAGGTGATTACTTCTGAACCAGTGTTCTTCGGGTGCGCCGTCAGGAAGTTCGGGGACGTTGAGAATACCTTCATCGGGTGCTCTAAGGTATTCGGCAAGCTGTCGGCGGTCTGCTGTGTAGATTCCGGCAGACGTTATGTGTTGGAAATTCTTCAGGGCAGAGAGCGTATTCGCGGCCGCTTGCGGGTCATTGAAGAGAATCGCGGAAACGCTGTTCGAGGCGATCATCTGAGCCTGCGCGGAGAGCGTTCGCACCAAACTTTCCCGGAATGTGAACTGATCGTAAGTGAAGAAGCCGGCGCATGCCAACAATAGTGCTACTCCACTCACGAACGTGTTCATCATCGTGAGCCGCTTCGTAATCGACTGTCGTCGCGCCCAAGGCATCACTGTATTTCCTTCGGATACTTTTGAAGTACGCGAACCGCAACCTTCAGCAATTCAGAACTAAGCGTCAAACGACTTTCTTGTGCCGTCGCGAGATTTACCTCGAACCGAATCCTGTCCTGCTGCCTCACAAGCTGTATGATTCCGCCGCGCTCGGCAAACTCGTCCATGTCGCTCACCGTGAGCAGGCTCAGCGTTTTCGCGGGAGCCACAATCGCCGGAAGATGGCTTTCCTCAGAGGAACTGATGAACAGGATGCTGCAAGACTCCGCGTGCTGCATGTTAACCAGTCTTTGGACTCTGACCTTTTTGCCGTTGATGCTCTCACCGCTCACAGTAGAGTCCAGAGACTCTCCGAAGGGGTCTTTGCCTATGATGCAGATGGAGAACGAATCACTGTTTGTTCCCCGATTTGAGGGGAAAGTCACGAATTTTCCGAAGTTAAACAGGTAGGCGGCTTCGACCTGAGACTCGGTTGGCCGCGATTCTTGCGCCAGCGAAAGAGACGCACTCAGCAGAACGAATACGAATGCGAAGGCATAGTAGTAGAGAACGGGTCGAGTTTGAGCGGCACGCGACCACGCCCCTGAGTCGTTCGCAACGTTCACCTTTGCCACGTGATCTGTCCGTACACGCTTCGCTTGATAGCAACATTCGGTCCGGGATCACTGGCGAATTCGTAATGACGTGGCTGAAGAAGGTTCTGCCCCAGGATCGAGAACCGGATGTCTGGTCTAGGCTTCCACGCGAACTGCACATCGCCGGTCGAATAAGCGTTGATCGCTTGGGCCGGCAATTTGCTGACGAAACGGTAGGTCAGGTCGAGACTCACAGTCTTAGTGAGGTCAAAATCGGATTGTGCGGTGACTTGGTGTCTCGGACTCGACCCAGCAACGGTAGGCGCTGTCCCCACATCCAGTGAGCCGGGACGCTTCTCTATTTCCATTTGTAAGAAGGAATATGAGGCAGCGAGTCGCCAGAAACTGAATGGTCTCCATTCCGGCGCAACTTCAATCCCGCGCGTGGTGCCCAGAAGCCCATTGCCAAAATCAGCGGGCAACAAGACGTGAGTAGGTGCAGGGTTCGTTTCTATGAATGGTGCGCCCGCGATGTCTTCGCTGAAAAGATCGTTGTAATGATTAAAGAACGCTGCGAAATCGAAATATAGGGATTTTCGGACAAGATTTCGATAACCAAATTCGTAGCCGTTCATCTGTTCCGATTCGAAATTGGGATTAGCATTGAAACGTGCGAAAAATGGCAATCCGCCGACAAAGCTCCCCGTGAAACCTGAAAGGTAAAAGGCTCGCTCCGCATCGGAGGGCGTCCGCAGCGCATGGGTAAAGGCGGCCCAGAAAGTCTGTTTCTTTGTTGGTGTCCACAAGAGCCGAGCAGTGGGTTGCAACTGGAAACCAGTGTAGTTGGTCTTCAACAGCTTTGTGCCAAATTGGATCGACAAACGATCTTGTACCAGCCCAACTTCATCCTGGAAAAACCCCGTATACAGGGTATCGGTTCTGGTTTCGGGGAGAAAGTATAGTCCCGAAACGATGGTGGGATTACTGCCGGTGCTGGCACGTGCTCCGAAGCCCCACGTGATCTCCTGCCGCGCAGGCAGTCGAAACCGATCTAAGAAATCAAAATCGAAGGTGTTCCGGTAATCGGCGAAATTCGGCTCCTGACGGCTCGTTCGGTCATAGTAGAACTGCAACTGAAAGTCCTTGCCTTCGCCTTGCGTGTGCTGCCAACGTCCGAGAATGTTCCCGCCCGATAGAAGCTCGGTGCCTTGCACGATTTGCTGGTAGGGTGGGGCGTATGTCACCGCCGTCACGGTTTCACCCGCTCCTTCGTCATAAATGTCGCCTTGCAACGTGAAGCTGTCGCGTTCATCCGGAGAGGAGTCCATGCGACCGCCGCCTTGCAAAGCCCGCCAACTATCGTAATTATTTCGGTCGGAGTGGTACTCGGGGCCTCGGACAAAGCCCATACCATAGACGCGGTAATCGAATCCTTTGCCGTTACCCCCTCCGTATCGTGTGTTCGAAAACCCTTGATCTACGTTTCCGCCGCCCGCATTAACCAGCGTTCCATGCGTGTCTTTACTGCTTTTGGTGATGATGTTTATGACCCCGTTGAGAGCGTTCGGACCCCAGATTGTTGCCCCCGGCCCACGGATCACTTCGATCCGCTCAACATCCTGCAACAGAACGTTTTGTACTTCCCAATAGGTACCTGCGAGCAGAGTGGTGTAAACCGTTCGACCGTCAATGAGCACTAACACATCTCGCGCTAGCCTGCTGCCAAATCCGCGAATGCCGATTGACCATTTATTACTGTCGATGCGAGCGACCTCGACGCCCGGCGCAAGGCGCAGAACCTCTGGGATAGTCGTGGCTCCGGATCGCTGAATATCCTCCTGCGTAATTACGTAAATCGCTGCGGAGGTCTTCCCTAGCTGCTTCGGCTGTCTCTCTGCGGTGGTTACTTCGACGTTCCCCAATTGCTCAAGAGTCAATTGCTTAAGTGTGTTTTGTGATTGTTGCTGAGGTTCGGTATTGTCGGCACGAGCATTACTAACGAAGAATAACAATATCGTCAATGAATGAAACACAGCTAGAGATAAGACGATCCGCTTGCGATGCGGCATCGGTATTGAATAAAATTCTGTTCCGAACGGTGCCATCAGGGTTCCGTTTGTTACGAATTCCGCAGTTCGATTAACCTCTTTACCTCATTTACTAAAGTTTCGGGATTGAGTTGTGCCTTACTCATCCATGCGTCCACGATTGCCTCCTCACCCGGGAGCGAGCCGTATCCTGAGAACATCAGCACTGGGGTGCTCGGGCTCATGCGCTTGATTTCCTCTGCTACCGCCGTGCCGTTTCCTCCTAGCCCAGAAAGCCAATAATCCAAGACCACGGCATCCACGGGATGAGACCGAAAAACCTGAAGGGCTGAGTCCTTTGATCGCGCTTCTAACACTCTGAACCCAGCCGCCTCGAACAATTTCTTTCGAGCACTAAGCTCTAGCTCATCATCTTCGACGCAAAGAACAGTTTTCTGTTCCGCCATCACATCGCACGCTCCTCCCCGAGCAGAGAGTCGGCTATCGCAGAAAGAAGGCGTTCCGGGTCGCCTCCCTTAGACACACTGGCATCCACGTTCTGCAACAACCGGCCAGGCAGTTCCTCGACACCGGAAACCGCGATTATGGGCAACCACGGGAATTGCTCGCGAATAGCCTCAGCAAGTTTGCTCCCATCCATGCCGGGCATAACGTAGTCAAGCAGGACGAGATCAACATGTACATTTGACAGCAGCTCCAGAGCAGTTTCGCCGGAGATCGCGGTCAGCACGGAATAGCCCTTCGATTCGAGCAGCAGCTTCCGAATTCTCAGCGTTTCCAAATCGTCGTCAACGCAGAGCAGTTGCTTGGCAGTCATGTGGGCCGTGAAAGGAGTGACAATAAAGGCGGAATTATTTCAAATCGAGGCCGGCTTCTGCTATACAGGCTTCACTGTAGTCCAATACAAGTTTGGCTGTATGTCACGAGAATCATCGTTTTAGCGAGGTCTGAGAGTGGAGTAAACGGCAGAAAGTTCGCGGAGACTGTAAGAGCAGCTTCGATAATTTGTTGGGATGTAGCTTGGAACAGCTTAAGAACAGAATACGAGGAACAGGAAAGAACAGCATCTATCTAGCACTACGTAAATCATTGACAGACGAAGAGCGACGGTTAATGGTTTCGGATCATAACCCACAGGTCGGTGGTTCAAATCTACCCCCCGCAACCAAACCCAACCGTAAACACTCTTCCTGCAAGTCTCCCGAATTGTTAAGCTTGTGAGCGCGTAATATGCTCCGATCAAGGCATCCGTGGCTCGTCGTTGCCGCATGGTTGTTGTGCCTGGGTACAGCGGCCTCTAACACTGACCCTAAGAAGGGCCGGGTTACGGAGAATCCCTCGGCGGGCAGTTACACCATTGAGCAAGAGATTCAACTGGGACTTAAAGGCAAAGCGGAAGTCGAGCGCCAGATGAGAGTCTTGCCGCCCGACCATCCTCTGTCGAAATACATCAATAAACTGGGCATGCAGTTGGCGGCCAAAGCTCCAGGGTATCCATTTCCTTACAGCTTTAAGGTCGTAAACGAGAAGTCGGTCAATGCGTTCGCTCTGCCTGGCGGCCCGATTTACGTCCACACTGGTTTGATTGCTACTGCTTCTGAAAGCGAGTTGGCGGCTGTCATGGGGCATGAGATTTCCCATGTCGTGATGCGGCATTCTGCGCGCCAAGCCAGCCGCCAGATGAAAGCGCAAATTCCACTGGCCATTTTGGGCGCCGCCTTGGGTGCGGGCGTTGGCGGTATGGCGGGTTCGCTGGCACAAATGGGCATGTCTTTCACTGCCGGTTCAGTGTTTATGAAGTACTCCCGCGATGCGGAAACAGAAGCCGACATGGTTGGTGCACAAATCATGTATGACGCCGGTTACAACCCGCAGGCGGCCGTCTCATTTTTTCTGAAGCTCAAAGAGCAAGGCGGGTCGAAGAGTGGGCCTTCGTTTCTGGCGTCTCATCCTGATCCCGGCAATAGGGCCAAGAATATTCAAAGCATCCTGTCGAGGTTCCCAGTCAAACAATATTCGACGGCAGACAGCGCCGAGTTTATTGCGGCTAAAAAGTCCTTGTCTGATCTGGGCTCAACGCCAGTCGTAGCCAGCACGACCTCACCCGCACTGAGGCGGCTCTCTACCGGCCAAATCGTGTCAGGCGAATGGCAAACATTTCAGCATGTGGCATTCAGCATCAGCTACCCGGCGTCGTGGCAAATGCAGGGAGACGCGAGTTCGACTTTATCTTTCTATCCTCCGGGGGGAGCGTCTGAAGGCGTTATTGCCTACGGAGTTGTGGTAAGCGGCTTCCAACCCAAATCGAAAAGCAGGGAACTCACAGATGGATTCGCTGAGCTGGAGAGAGATCTGAAACAGAGCAATCCGGAACTTAAAGTCTTTAACAGCCCGCAGGCTTTTACCTTGAACGGTCACGATGCGCGAAAGGTTGATTGGACTGGCGCGTCCGCCATCAAGGAAGCCGGGCAGCCGCTGAAAGAGCGCGTGAGGTTGGTGGCGGTGCAAGCTAAATCCGACCTGATTATTTATATGGTCTTTGTTTCGCCGGCCGACGACCTCAACGCGACATCACCGCTCTTCGAGCGAATGCTGGACTCTCTTCGAATTCGATAACGGCTGTCCCGTGCAGGTGAGACTGGGCTTCCTGTTGTCTGCCGCCTTCAAGTATTTCCGAATTGCTGCGCGGAACGTGGTGTAATGTTCCGGAGCTTCGATGATGGCCCCATACCTCGGCGCGATCGATCAGGGAACCACGAGCACGCGGTTTATTGTCTTCGATCGTTCCGGCCGAATTGTTTCGACTGCCCAAAAGGAGCATGCACAGATTTTTCCCAAGCCGGGGTGGGTTGAACATGATCCGGATGAAATCTGGCGGCGCACGCAAGAAGTCATTCATGAGGCGATGAGCGCCAAAGGATTGCGCGCCAAAGATCTTGCGGCCGTCGGCATTACCAATCAACGCGAGACCACCGTCTTATGGGACCGCAAAAGCGGCCGCCCAATCTACAACGCCATCGTCTGGCAGGACACGCGAGTGGAAGACGCGGTCGCAGAGTTTTCACGCAATGGAGGACAAGACGGTTTTCGCGAAAAGACCGGCCTACCAGTCGCCACCTACTTTAGCGCATTGAAAATCCGCTGGATGTTGAAGAATGTGCCGGGTGCACGAGATGCTGCCGACACGGGCGAATTGTTTTTTGGGAACATAGATTCGTTTCTGGCGTGGAAGCTGACCGGAGGCGTGCAAGGAGGCATTCACGTCACTGATGTCACGAACGCCAGCCGGACCCAACTGATGAATCTGAGCACGCTCGATTGGGACTGGGAGCTGCTTGAAATATTCGACATTCCCAAGTCCATGTTGCCCAAGATTGTGTCGAGCAGCGAAGTTTATCGGGAGTGCCAGGTCGATGCCATCCGCGGAGTCCCGATTGCCGGGATACTGGGCGACCAGCAGGCGGCGCTGGTGGGGCAAACGTGTTACGAGCCGGGTGAGGCCAAAAACACTTATGGCACCGGCTGCTTCATGCTGGAAAATACCGGCACGAAGATTGTGCAATCAAAATTCGGGTTGCTGACTACCGTCGCCTACAAGCTCGGCGATCAGCCTGCGCATTACGCCCTGGAAGGCAGTATTGCAGTGACCGGCTCGCTCGTGCAGTGGCTGCGGGACAATCTCGGAATGATTGAAAAGAGTGCAGACGTCGAAGCCCTGGCGCGAACGGTAAAAGACAACGGCGGCGTTTATTTTGTCCCTGCTTTCTCCGGTTTGTATGCGCCGTACTGGAAGGCGAATGCGAGAGGCGTGATTGCAGGTCTCACGCGCTATGCCAACAAGGGGCATTTGGCGCGGGCGGCGCTCGAAGCCACGGCCTTTCAAACTCGGGAGGTGCTGGAAGCAATGGAGAAAGACTCCGGCATTCGGCTCAAGGTGCTGCGCGTGGATGGCGGCATGGTCGAGGATGATCTGCTCATGCAGTTTCAGTCGGATATTCTGCACCTTGGCGTGGTTCGCCCGGCGATTAAAGAGACCACGGCGCTCGGCGCCGCGTATGCTGCCGGTTTGGCAACCGGCTACTACAAGAATTTGGCCGATCTTCGAGCTAACTGGTCAGCGGACCGCACATGGAACCCGAACATGGAAGAATCCTTGCGTGAGGCTTTGTATAAGTCATGGAAGAAGGCGGTCACACGCTCTTTTGATTGGCTGGAAGACTAATTCGTCGAGGAGACATCGATGGGTTCCCCTTTTCTCGGAGAGTTCCTTGGTACGGCCGTGATGATTCTGCTCGGCGACGGCGTCGTTGCCGGAGTTCTGCTGAAACGATCAAAAGCCGAGGGAGCGGGCTGGATGGTCATCACGAGCGGGTGGGCCTTTGCAGTAATGGCTGGGATTTTTACGGCCCTCGCCTGCGGCAGCAAAGGTGCCTTTCTCAATCCTGCCGTGGCTCTCGGTTTTGCCGTGTCGTCGGGCGATTTTGCCGCTTTGCCGTCAAATTTCGCCGCTGAATTACTCGGCGCGTTTGCGGGGGCTGTGCTGGTATGGCTGCAATTTGGTCCGCATTGGAAAGAGACGACGGATCCGTCGCTCAAATTGGCTGTATTCTGCACCAGCCCGGCGATTCGAAACGCGGCATGGAATTTCGGGAGCGAAGTAATCGCTACGTTGACGTTGGTATTCGTCGTCGCAGCCATCTTCTCGAGACACTTTGCCGCGTTGGGTCTGGCGGTTGGGCTGGGTCCTTACCTTGTCGCGTCGCTCGTTTGGGGCATTGGTCTTTCCCTTGGCGGGACAACGGGCTATGCAATTAATCCCGCCAGAGACTTGGGGCCCCGCATCGCGCATGCTGTGCTGCCGATTGCGGGCAAGGGGAATTCGGACTGGGCCTATGCTCCCATCCCAATTCTTGGGCCGCTCACGGGCGCGGCCATTGCCGGCGAATTAATTCGATGGGTCGGCTTATGAGCCTCTCCCAAGCAAATAAAGCAAGTTAAGCGAGATCGGCCTTATATTGCAGGGCAGAGATCACGCCCCTTAATTCCGCAAGACCTCTGAGCCGGCCAACAAATGAATAGCCAGGATTCGATTTCCTTCCCGCATCAATCGAGAGCAAATGCCCATGATCCGGTCGCATCGGGATCTCATAATCTTCACGGCGCTCACGTCGTCTGGCTTCTTCTGCGAGCAGCGCGGAGATGACGCCAACCATGTCAGAGCTTCCAGCGAGATGCTCGGCTTCGTGGAATGTTTTGTAGCTTTCCCGCGTGACCTGGCGAAGATGAGCGAAGTGAATACGCGGGCCGAACTCCCGAATCATCGCGAGGAGATCATTGTCCGCGCGAGCGCCATAGGAACCCACGCAGAAAGTGAGCCCGTTCGCCGGTGTGTCGACGCTTCGAAGAATACTTCGCGCATCGGACGCCGTCGAAACCACACGCGGCAGGCCGAAGAGCGGCCACGGAGGGTCATCCGGGTGAATCGCCAGGCGGATGCCGAGTTCTTCCGCAACGGGTGCGACTTCCTGGAGAAACGAGATTAAATTGGCGCGCAAATCCTCCGGAGCGAGGTCTTCATATTTTTCGATCTTGCGGCGGAGGCTTTCGCGATCATAGGACGCTTCGGCGCCGGGCAAGCCTGCGATGATGGTCTGCTCGAGACTCTTGCGACGATGTTCGGGCATAGCCTCGAAACGCAGGTTAGCGGTGGTTATTTGTTCAGAGCTGTAATCGGCCTCTGCACTTTTACGCTGCAAAATAAAAACGTCATAGACAGCGAAATCAATCAGATCAAAGCGCAAGGCGAAAGCGGTGCTAGGGAAGGCCCACATCAAATCGGTGCGGGTCCAATCCACGACCGGCATGAAGTTGTAGCAGACGATTCGTACACCGGCATTGGCGATGGCGCGAAGAGAATCTTTCCAGGCGTCGACGTATTGAGAGCATTTGTCATTGCGCAATTTGATGGCGTCGTGCACAGGGATGCTTTCGACGACAGACCAGGCTAGTCCCGCGGCTTCAATTTCGGCTTTGCGCTTGAGCACTTCATCGAGCGGCCAGGCCTCGCCACGATAAAAATCGTGTAGCGCAGTGACCACGCCGGTTGCGCCGGCCTGCTTTACGTCCCGCAATGTGACCGGATCCTGCGGGCCGAACCAACGCCAGGTTTGGATCATGGTGTTTTCATTTTATGTTATGCGCTCGGGGGCTCCGGAATCGGCTCGATGCGGCCTAGAAGAAAGGCATAGCCTGCAATTCCCAGGAGCAGGATGAAGGTAGCGGTAACGAAAGCGGAAGAGAAAGACCGCGTGATGGCTGCGATGTAGCCGGTCACGACAGGTGCCAAAATTGCCGCGACTTGGCCGCAAAAATTGGCGATACCTGCTACTCGGCCTACGCTTCCTTGCGGGGCAATCAGAGAGGGAACAGTCCAGGCTACGGGCGAAGCTGCGGCCAATCCGCCGAGGGAAACGCTGATCCAAAAGATCGCTACTACGCTCGAGTGCGCGTGTGCAGCCCCGAGAATGCCAAGACCAAGCGCGGTGCCTCCAATCAGAACAGATTGGCGCACTCGATTTGCGGAATGCCCGCGCCGGATGAGAGTGTCCACGAGCCAGCCACCCACGATAAGGTCAGTTACGGTGGCAAACAGCCAGGGAACGCTTGTGTAGAGCACCGAATGAAATAAATCGATGTGCATAGCGAGCGAAAGATAACTGGGCAGCCATGTGAGCAGGAGAAAGAAACTGTAGTTGTAGGCCGCCCAACCCAGCGCCAAGCCGAGTACTTTGGGTTGTTTGAGCAGATAAACTAACGAAGCGTGGCGATGCTGCTGCGAGACGAGTTCCGGTTGCGCATGGCCGGTGGCAAGAAGCTGAGCCTCCTCGCCCGAGAGTTCAATGTCTTCGCTAGGATTGCGATAGACGACATAAAAGATAAGAAAGTAGCCGAAGCTGATGACTCCGGTAGCTACAAAGCTCCAGCGCCAACCGAAGCGCAACAACAATAAACCTAGAAAGGGGACGCCGATAGCGGTGGAGAATTTGGCCGCCGAATCGGTGATGGCTGTCGCCAAGCTGCGCTCGTTCTCAGGAAACCAGTAACCGAGAGCTTTCGCGTTACCGGGGAATACCGGCGACTCAGCGATTCCCAGAAGAAAACGTGCAAATAAGAAGCTGGTGACACCGGTGGATGCTGCCGCCGCGAAGGAAGCCAGGCTCCATAGGGCGCTGCCGATGCGGCCGACGCGACGCACACCCCACCTATCGAGTAAAGCGCCCGCCGGTACCTGCATCAAGGCGTATGTCCAGCTGTACGCGCTAGAAAGGTAGCCAAACGCAACCAATGAAATGCCAAAAGCTTCGTGAAGAGCGTTCTGGGAAACGGAAAGGTTCACGCGATCGAGGAATGCGACCAGCACACCCAGAGAAAGCAGGAATGCAATTCTCCAGCGGCGAACGGGAGGGCGGATTGGGAGAGCAGCCTGCGCGGGCGTCATACTTGAGACGAGGATTATTCTTGATATGCCCACCCGAGGGCAAGCGGGTTAAAAGCAACAGCAAAAGTTTAAGGTGAAATGTAAACTGTATCGGGTTTAGCGTGGAGAATACAGGGGCCATAGAAATGAAGGACTTTGAAAATCGGGTTGCAATAGTCACAGGTACGACGGGCATAGCCCGCGCAATGGCGAAGCGCTTTGCCAGCGGGGGATGCAGGGTTGTCGCATGCGGGATCGAAGCCGCTGCGAATGCTGAACTCCAACAAGAAGCGACAAAAAATGGCTTGCCCATCGCTGTCGAACCGTGCGACGTCAGCGTGCCTGAGCAGGTTCAGTCTGTCATTGCAAAAACGGTCTCGCGCTACGGGCGTCTCGATATTATCGCGAACGCGGCCGCTATCCACCCCTTTGGGACGGTCATCGAAACTGATCCCGAGACATGGAACCGGTGCCTGGCGGTTAATGTTGGCAGCATCTTTCTGACGGCCCATTTCGGAATCCCGGAGATGAAGAAGAGTGGTGGAGGAGCCATCATTAATCTTTCTTCGGTGCAAGGCCATGCGTGCCAGCGAGGCGTCGTAGCCTACGCCGCATCCAAGGGAGGTGTGCACAGCATTACTCGCGCTCTCGCGCTTGACCACGCCGCGGACAATATTCGCGTGAATTCCATTAGTCCGGGCTCCATCCGCACGCCGATGCTCGCGCGATCGGCGGCGCACTTTGCGCCTGATTTGCCAGCGGAAAAAGTTTTTGAACGCTTTGGAGCAGCCCATCCGATGGGACGAATCGGCACGCCCGAAGAGGTCGCGGAGTTGGCAGCGTTCCTCGCGTCGGACAAAGCCGGATTCTGCACCGGAGGAGACTATCTGGTGGATGGCGGCCTGCTCGCAGGGATTGGCGTGCAATGACGTTAACCAGTGAGTCGGTCTGCGTTGCTCCTACTGGAGATGTTTGCGGCGAAGGCGCGGTGTGGCACGCCGGGCACGAAGCTGTTTATTGGACCGACATCAACCGCTTTCTCATTCATCGTTATCGGCCAGCCGATTCCTGCATCCGCACCTGGATATTCGACGAACCTGTTACTGCGATCACGCTGACCGATCGTCCCGATGTACTCGCAGTTGTGCTTGCTTCATCGATCATTTTGTGGGGCCCAGAAAGCGACACACGCCACGACGCTATTTTCAAATTGAAAGAGTGGCCGCGCGTCCGGTTGAATGACGCGCGCGCCGACCCGGCGGGCAATTTGTGGGTTGGGTCGATGCGGAACAACGTGAATCCCGATGGAGCCTCGGGAGAAGCGGGCGGTCTGGATGGCGAGCTGATTCGTATTGGGCCCGATCGCAGAAGTAAAGTCTGGCGCGAAGGAATCGGAATCGCAAACACGCTGGTGTGGAGTCCGGATAAGAAACATTTCTATTTCGGAGATTCTTTGGCGAATGTCATCTGGGCATACGACTACGACGCAGACGAGGGCACAATCGCTAACGAGCGACCTTTTCTGCAAGGCTTTACTCGAGGGCTACCCGACGGCTCTACGATGGACTCCGAAGGCTATCTCTGGAATTGCCGCTTCTTAGGAGGTTGCATTGTTCGTGTGGCTCCGGATGGAAATATAGATCGCATCATTGAAATGCCGGTAAAAAATATTACGACGTGCACATTTGGCGGACAGGACCTCAAGACTCTTTATATAACGACCGCAAGAGCCGAAGCTCCGCCCGGAGACCGCCTTGCCGGAAGTTTGTTCGCGATGAGGTGCGGCATCGCAGGGCAGCAGGAGAATCGATTCCGAATATTCGGCGGAAAGTGATCTAGGCCTGCATCTTTTTCTGCAAGATTGACAGCAAGCCACGGTCGAGCTTGTGGCCGTGCCAGTCTTCATATTTTGTGCCGTCCCGCTCGGTATCCAGGACGCCGAAGGGCCCGCGAAAATTCCACAAAGCCCATCCCGTATGTAAATCGCCAAGCACGCTCAACGTATCTTCAAACCACGCATGCACAACATCCGGCGGCGTGTGCTTATAGCACCCCATTTCTCCGAAGTGGATTGGAACATCATGGGCCGCAAGTGTGCTCCAGGGTTCAAACGTATGAGCAAGCTGTGCGCGATCGATGAGCGTGCCGTGGCTGTCCTTAAGAGGCCAGGTCGGCACAGGCTCTTTTCCCGTCAGCATGCCTCGCGCCCACTCGCATTGGTAATGCGTTAGCTCCACCGGATGATACGTATGGCAGCTTTGCAATGCGCCGGTGTCGAATAGCTCGGGAATAATGGCCGTCCCCGCAATGTAGCCATCGGTGACGACGAGCCGTTTCGGATCATTCTTGGCAATGGCATCGATCGCGGCACATGCCACGCGAGTGTAGTCCTCGGCATGGCGGCCCGCAATTTGCATCATTACCTGGAGAGAATTTCCGTTCTTACCGGCGCTTTTCAGTTCGGCGGCCTCAGCCGCCGTCGGCGGGATGATCGGTTCATTGACCAGGTTGAAGCTCAACTTATCGCTGGAAATGCCTTTGTACCGCTGCGCGAAGTACGTCCATTGATAGACAAACGCATCGAGCATCGCGGGATCGGAAAAGAGGCTCGCTTTTTCTTTCGTGATGTGAATGCCGGTGAGAGGTCATCCAGCGTATCGAGAATGCAATAGCCGGGCGCGCGATGGAGCGACACATTGACGTGAAACCCGTACTTGTCGCCGAGTTTGATGGCCCGATCAATCAGTAGCACTTTGTCTTCGTAAATCTTGTGGAAGTCTTGCGGATCCGTCCAGAAGCGATAGTCCATCGGCAGCCGCACCCAGTTAAAGCCCCAATCCCGCATCCAGCGGAAGTCATCTTCCTGGAACATGCCGTCGTCCTTATAAGGAAAATACTTCATCCAATCCGGGTCAGTGGAAAAGTATTCGAGGAGATTAAAGCCGTACCATTTCGGATTCGTAGCGACGCGTGGTTGCGATGAAGATCCAGTCCCGGCGCGTGCATGCAGCAATTCGCTGGCCGATGCGGCCAGCTTTGCGGGGAGAGTCATGGCACCCGCGGCGAGACCTAGCGTCTTAATCGCGCTCCGGCGGCTCACTCTGTCGTTGTGCAGAATGCGTTGCTCGCGGTCCTTTTCCATTTTGAACTCCCCAATTAATCTGTGTTACCGCGCCGCCGGGACGGGCCTGTCCGACGTCCAAAACTTGGTAATCTCTTCGAGAGAGCGGCCCTTCGTCTCCGGGACGAGCCAACCCACCAGCGCAAGTGTCAGTAACGCGCCCGCCGCAAAGCACCAGAACGTGCCATCAGATCCCAAACTCTTTTGCATGGTTGGAAAGAGTTGGTTCCCCAAATATCCAACCAGCCATAGAGCCGTAGTCGCAATAGACATGCCCCGGCCGCGAACTTTCGTGGGATAAATTTCTGAGATGATGACCCAGCACGCGACACCATTGCCGAAAGCATGTCCGGCAACAAAGCTCATGACAAAGACCAGAATCGCAAGCCCGCTGCCATGCACGTGATAGAACCAACCCACGAGCGCGAGCGAAATGAATTGCAACGATGTGCCAGCGAGAATAAGCGTCTTTCTTCCTGCCCGATCCACCAGCCAGAGTGCAAAGAGGGTGAAAAATAAATTGACCAGGCTGACCAACACCGACTGAAAGAACGCATCGCCCGAGCCCGTACCTGCCGAGCGAAATATTTCCGGGAGAAAAGAAAATATTGGCGTGATGCCGCTGATTTGCTGTAAGCCGGCGAGCATGATGCCCAAGAGCAGAGGCCGGCGAAACGTCGTGAACAGCTCGGAAATGTGGCCTTCTTCACTAGCCAGAGAAGCTTCAATTTCGGCTGTCTCAATCCTTGCCTCCTGGCCACCGTTGAGTTCGGTGAGCACGCGAACAGCATCGTCGCGACGACCCATCTTGAGCATCCACCGCGGACTCTCGACGGCCGGAAGGATCATCAAGCCGAACAACAACGCCGGCACAATCCCTGCAAGAAACATCCATCGCCAACCCACCGTAATATTCCACGCTTCATTGCCCATCCGCTGAATGAGCATGTTGACGAAAACGGCTGCGAGGATTCCCACGACGATGCCCAGCTGATAAAGAGTGACGCAACGTCCTCGAACTCGCGTCGGCGCGATCTCAGCAATGTAGTTGGGCGAAATCACCGACGCTGCGCCAATTCCCAGACCGCCAATCAATCGCCAAATCACAAATTGATGAAGGTTGGCGGCAAAGAAAATTCCACTAGAAGATAGCGCGAAACAAATCGCGCAGAGTGCCAGGCCTTTCTTTTTGCCCAGATAATCGGCGAGGGTTCCGGCGGCGGCGCAGCCAACGATGCAGCCGACAAGGGCGCAGCCCGCCGCCCATCCAATGCCTGCCGCGTCGAGGTGAAACAGTTGGCTGAGATATCCAATGGCGCCACTGATGACGATGTTGTCGTAGCCAAAAAGAAGGCCGCCCAGGGTGGAGACGCTGGCTGCGATGAGGAGCGGCCTACGCGAATTTGCCGTCGAAGATGGGTTCAGGAGCTTCAGCCTCAAGATGCAGATTTGTTCAGCATGGCTTTGACACCAAGAATGTAGCCAATCGTGTGCGCCATGCCGGCGTGCCACGGCGCGGAACAGGACATTTGCGGCGTGTGGTCAGGAATAATAACTCCATCAAAATTGTTTTTCTCGAGAATTGCCAAAATGCGCGTCATGTCCACATCGCCTTCGTCAATGAATGTTTCGCGGTAATATGGCACTTTTCCGACGACATTGCGCAAGTGAATGTAGGCAATCTTTCCTTGCTTGCTGTATGTGTCCACCGCGTCATAGACGCTGCCTTCCGTCATTTCGGCGACCGTCCCCACACAGAACTCCAGCGAGTTGCTCCGGCTGGGAGCGATGTCGATTAGACGCTGATACATCTGAGGTTCATATACGAGTCGAGGCTGACCGCGCATCGTGGACATGGGCGGATCATCCGGATGCGCCGCCAGCCTGACGCCCGATTGCTCCGCCACAGGAACCACATCTTCCAGAAATCTCTGTAGCCGCCGCCAAAGTTCTTCATGCGAAATCGGCGGCAAGTTACCTTTAGGGGCAGTCGGATCGTAAACCATGTTCCAGACCATGCCGTTGGGTACGGGTGTATCTTCTGCGGGCCCATCCATGCCCAGCGCGGGCGCATTACCGCGAGCCGAAGGAGTGGTCACGCGCCCGCATACGCCCGCCAGGCTGAAGTTGTAGCCAAGCACCGGGATGCCCGCTTCGCCCATCCGTCGAATGATTGTTTTTACATTCTCAATATGTTTGCCACGCCGCGGGCCATCGAGAAGAATGTCATGCCAGTGTGCCGGATCTAGATTTTCGATTGCCGCAAGCACAAGTCCCGCATCTTCGATTTCGCGTCGTAATTGTTTGAGTTCGGCAACCGTCCAAAGTTTTTCTGGATCGCCAGCTACGCCCCATGCCTCGTACTTCTCCCCCGAAGGCTGATTGTCGCGTGGATTCGCTTTGCCGCGGTTGAAGTAATCCACCAGATGCACGACCACGTGTGTCGCACCGGCCTGACGCGCAAAATCGTAGTACTCCCGCGTCAGCATGTGACGATACAGGCCGAGTCCGACTTTCATAGCCGGTTCCCAATGCCAGAGCCATAATCAGCGCTGAGAATTTGCCCGTTAATCTCGGATGCCAGCGGTGAGCACAAGAAGACAAATGCGTCTGCAATGGATTCAGGGCTATTGCGATGCCCCAAAGAGACCCGCAACACAAATTCGCGATACGCTGGATCCTCGTCGAAGACTTTCAGCGAGCTGCCCGCGGCCACATTGCCCGGCGAAACGACATTGACCCGAATGCCTGTGCCGGCGTATTCGAGGGCCATGCAGCGGGCAAAATTTTCAAGCGCGGCTTTAGCCGAAGCGTATGAGGGAATCTGCGTGTGCGGAACGCGAGCCACATAAGACGACGTATAAATGATGTGCCCCGCGATTTTGCGCTTCATCCATTGCGCAAAAACAGCCCGCGTCAAGGTGACTTGCGCGAGAAAGTTAAAACGGAATATTCGCTCAAATTCGGCTTCCGGCGTCGAAGCGAAGGGATGAAGCCCGCAGCCTCCGGCGTGTCCGAGGACGGTGTCTAAATGCGGGAAGCGTTCGAATGATTCATTAACAACTCGAGTCAGACGTGCCGAATCCGTGATGTCGAGCGAGTGATAGACGTACTGGCTGGCGGGAATCTTCCAATTGCTGAGTGTTTCTAGGGCTTCGTTTTGTGATTTCAGATCGACCAGGACCAGTGTGGCTCCCGCTGCGCTGAGCCTTTTCACCATGTGCTCCGCGATTGCGCCCATCGCGCCTGTGATCAGAACGACTTTGCCGGAAAGATCGATTTGAATCATTGCATATCCCAACTCGACTACATTATTCCGTGTTTCTTAAATGCATCTACTGCACTGCTGCCTTCTTCCAGTGCTTTACGCACCAGCTTTTCTCCCCGGGCCTTTTCCAGCGCTTTGGTGAAAACTTCGGTGGCTGCTTCCGCGGGAATCATGCACACCCCATCAATATCGCCAAAAAGAAAATCTCCCGGCCGGATGCGCACCGCGCCGATCTCGATGGCCACGCGGTAGTCCACAACTTTGTAGCGCGGCGCCGAATCCTGGCCATACGAGCCGAAAGAGAAAACAGGGAAGTCGAGCTTCAACACTGCTCTTGTATCGCGCATGTAACCATTTAGAACAGCGCCAGCCGCGCCCAGCTTTTTCGCACGCGTGGTCATCATCTCTCCCCAAAGCGCATTGCGTGGCGAGGAACCGGTGTTTAGATAAATTTCATTTGTTTTGAGATCATCGAGCGCTTCCAGCATTAAGCCGAACGGCTTCTCCATTAGTTCGTTGTGGCTGCCAGAGACGCTCTCTTCAAATACATCCACCGAAATTACGGGCATGGCACGCCCAATCATGACCATTTCGGGGCGCAAGGCATGTATTTGCGGAGGCAGGAATTGATGCTGGAGTCCCAGTTTGTCCATCACGTCGCCCACCACGCAAGTGAACAACTCCTTGCGGATGAGCGCGTAGAGTTCGTCGTCGTTGTGCCAAAGTTTCATAGAAATTGCCATCGTCAGCGCTAATTACTTGTGACTCGCACGCGCCTCCCGGACTCGCGCAACAAATTGTTTGGCTTGCGCGGTGATCGCCGCAAAATCGCCGTGTTTCGCGCTTGCCGTCAGGCTTCCTCCCACACCCACGGCGACACAACCAGCATGAATCCATTCCGCCACGTTTTCCAGACTCACGCCACCCGTCGGCATAAGAGAGGCATTTGGCAATGGACCTTTCACTGCTTTTACAAATTTCGGCCCAAGAATTTCCCCCGGAAAAATCTTGATGATCTCGGCACCCGATTCCATGGCTTCCACAATTTCCGTCACCGTCCCCGCTCCGGGCATGTGCGGTATCTGCCGGTCGTTGCAGAAGCGCGCGACCCCGGGGCGAAGACATGGGCTGACGACGAACCGCGCGCCGGACGTGATGGCCTTGTCTGCCGTTTCTGCATCGAGAACCGTTCCGGCTCCAATCACCATGTCGTTGCCTTGATTGCGCTTCGCCAACGTTCCTATCACCTCAGCCGCGCCCGGGACCGTGAAAGTAATCTCAATCGCGATTATTCCTCCCTCAGCGCATGCATCGGCGATCCGGCATGCTTGATCGGAGCTCTCGGCCCGTACGACAGCGACTACGCCGGAAGTTGTGACCTTTTCGAGAGTCTCTAGCTTATTAAACAAAGAACGGCTCACCCTTGCGCGCATATCTGCGTGCAACTTCCTCACTGAGCGTGATACCAAGGCCCGGCTTCTCCGGCAAAGTGATAAATCCATTCTGGATAATCGGCCTCGCCATTCCCTCGACGAGGTCATTCCAGAAAGGCACATCCGAGGCATGAAACTCCAGCACTAGAAAATTCGGAATCGCCGCGCAATAGTGCGCAGAGAGCAACGTTCCCACCGGACTACTGATATTGTGCGGTGCAATCGGAATCGTATGTGTGTCCGCCAGAGCCGCAATCTGGGCCGCAACGGTGAGCCCGCCCACTTTTTGCAGGTCAGGCGTCGCAATTCCGATAGCATGGGATTGCACGATCTCCTGAAATCCCTGAAACAAGAAAAGATTCTCTCCAGTCGCAATGGGAATTCGCACCTTCGCACTCACCGCGCGCAATGCCGCAACACTCTCCGGCGGCACCGGATCTTCCAGCCACAGCAAACGAAATTGCTCCAATTCATGCCCCACCTTAATGATGTCGCTCACGCTGTATCGCCAATGGCAATCAACGGCTACATCGATTTCGTAGCCGACCGCATCGCGCACGGCGCCAATCAAAGCCACCATATGGTCGATCGCTTTATTGCTCAGGCAGCGATTGTAGGCATCGAATCCCTCGGTTCCCGGCACATCGAGATCAAATTTAAGTGCCGTGAAGCCAAGCTTCTTCATCGCAGTCGCCCGCTTGCCATATTGCTCCGGCAATTCAGCGGGATCATCTGCGTGGCTCGCGTAATAATCTTTGGCGGCGTGTACCTCATTAGCTGGCAGCCATGACGGCCGCCGCGAGCGCAAAACTTCATCGAGACTTTCCAAAGCTTCTCCGCCGTGGCAATCGGCGTATATGCGAACCCGCTCTCGGAATTTTCCGCCGAGCAAACGCCAAATGGGCACGCCAAGCGATTGCCCAAGTATGTCCCACAGCGCGGCGTCAATTCCGCTGATCGCGTTGTAGATAATGCCGGCAACCGAACCCGCGCCCGACGTCGCCAGTTGCAGTTTGCGGAATAAACGATTTACATCTCGCGGATCTTCGCCAATGAGCAGTGGTTCGAGCGACCGTAGCATTGCCGTCAAGCCCGGCGCAAAAAAACATTCACCTAGTCCGCGAATTCCCTCATCGGTTTCGATGCGGACAAAAGTCCAATCGAAATTACCCTCCACCACGGCGGTCTTCAATCGCACAATCTTCAAGCGGCGTTACACTTTCTTGCTCTGAATGGGCAGAGCTAATGAGAATACTGCGAAATTGAGAAGGTTCTATCAGATTTCTCGCGGGATTTACCAAGCAGAACCCGACTCCGGCGGCAACAGATCGCATAACTCAATTTACCGCCGGAGCCCGTGTATGTACCCTTATACTGATGCTAACGCGACGGGGAAGGACTGCATACAGTATGCAATTATTGCCACGAATTCATTGCAAGTCAAGCAAAAAAGACGATAAAGTGCATACAGGAACACCGTGATCCTCCAAACTGACTCCATAGCTGCGGAACTTCGCTCAGCCACGACGATCAAAGCCCACGTCGTGGCGGCGCTTCGCGACGCCATCATTTCAGGCAAGTTCAAACCCGGCGACCGCCTTAATGAAAGCAAGCTCGCCCGAGAATATGGAGTCAGCCGCATCCCCGTTCGCGAAGCGTTGCAGCAGTTACAGGAGCAGGGCCTGGTCATGAACCATCCCCGCCGCGGCATGTTCGTCAACATGCTTAGCGACGAAGATTGCCAGAAAATCAATAGCCTTCGCGTAGTGCTTGAGGCCGAAGCCTTGCGGTTGTGTCATGCGCGTCTCACCGCGGCTTCGGAAAAAAAGCTTCGTTCGCTCGTCGAGCAGATGGAAAACTGGCGCGAAGGTTCAGAAATCGACGCCGCCGCATTGGATCTCGAGTTTCACCGCGCCATCTGGAACATGAGCGGCAATCCTTATCTCGAAAAAGTCCTCAACTCGCTTGTTCCTGTTCTCTTTGCCCATCAGGCCCTCGAATATACCAGCCATAACGAAAAGCGCTGGCCCTTGAATCATCATCGCCAATTACTGGACGTCATCCTCGGCAACTCGTCGCAAAGCGCGGAGACCGCCATGATCTCGCATCTTCGTGTGCGCTACACGAATCCCGAGCGTTTTTCCAGTCTCGCGTATGCGCCACTAAAGCCGCACACCAATACGGACACCGACAAACCCAAATAAAAAATACAATGGCCAAGCTTACTGTGACCTTCGGTGAATTGATGCTACGGCTCGCCCCACCAGGCTTTGAGCGATTTCTGCAAACTCCGCAATTTCTAGCCTCGTTCGGCGGAGGCGAAGCCAATGTCGCCGTCGCGCTCGCCCAATTCGGTCAGCCATCAGCCTTCGTCACCGCGCTTCCCGACAACGCCATCGCCGATGCTGCCCTCGCCCAGCTCCGCGGCTTCGGGGTAGATTCCTCACACGTCCTTCGCTCCAAAGGCCGCATGGGAGCCTATTACGTGGAAGCCGGAGCCAATCAACGTCCCTCTAAGGTCATCTACGACCGCGAGTACAGCTCCATCGCGTTAGCAAACCCCGGCGACTTCGATTGGAACTCCATCTTCAAGAATGCCGGCTGGTTTCACCTCACCGGGATCACTCCCGCGATCAGTCCCTCGGCCGCCGCCCTCGCAATCGAAGCCCTCGCTAAAGCCCGCGAAAAAGGTCTAACGACTTCCTGCGACCTTAACTTCCGCAAGAATCTTTGGAAGTGGGGCAAGCGCGCCGAGGAAGTTATGCCCGAACTGATGAAGCATGTCGACATCGCCATCGCCAACGAAGAAGACGTCCAGAAATCGCTTGGCATCGCCGCCGAAGTCAATGTTCATTCCGGCAAGCTCGACCGCGCCCAATATCAAAAGCTAACCGACAACGTTTTGCAGCAATACCCCAATCTCAAAGCCATCGCCATCACCCTCCGCGAATCAAACAGCGCGTCGCATAACGGCTGGTCGGCTTGTTTGAATAACCGGAAGGAATTTCTCCTAAGCCGCCACTACGAGATTACTCATATCGTCGATCGCGTCGGCACCGGTGACAGCTTCGCCGCCGGCCTCATCTACGGCAGGCAGCACTTGGCCTCCGATCAAGACGCTCTTGAATTTGCGGTCGCTGCCAGTTGCCTCAAACACTCCATCGCCGGTGATTTCTACCGAGGGACGCGCGCCGACGTCGAAGCCCTCCTCAAAGGCGATGGCTCTGGGCGAGTCCAGCGTTAGCCACTCCTATTGCCAATCGTTGACCCCGCGGCCTCCCTCGCATCCGTTAAAAGTCCCGCCATCTCGTCCCTCTTTGGTATAGTGGCGAATCTGTATTTACGACCGACTCGCATACAGGGAGCAACGGCATTTTTCTCCCGGAAAAGGTGCCACCATGGTTCTCGGTATTCCGCTGTCAACCTACACCGCTATTCACGTCGCCATCAGCCTGCTCGGAATCGCTTCCGGCATCGTCATGCTGCTCGGTTGGGTGCTGGGCAAGAATTATGAAAAGTGGACCACGCTCTTTCTCGTGACCACCATCGCCACCAGCCTCACCGGCTTCGGCTTTCCCGTCGCCCACATCATGCCCTCGCACATCGTCGGCATCATATCGCTGGTGATGCTGGCCATCGCCGTCGCTGCGCGTTATAAGGTGCGCAATCCCGGGCCCTGGCACTGGCTCTTCGTCGTCACTTCCACGGTGGCGCTCTATCTGAACTGCTTCGTTCTCGTCGCGCAGAGCTTTGAGAAAGCGCCCGCGCTACACGCCCTCGCGCCGACACAAAAAGAGCCACCCTTTGTGATCGCCCAGGTGACCGTCATGGCAATTTTTATTGTTCTGGGATTTTTGGCCGTTCGGAAGTTTCATCCCGAACGTTAGGCCCGTGGCGGGCGCGTCACAGCGCCCTCTGACGCTGACAACACCAGCGCCGCGTACTTGGCGAACACGCCGCTCGCATAACGCGGTGTTCGCGGCTCTGTCTTTGCCAGCCGCGCGCGAATTTCGGCATCGCTGATTTCCGCCTCCAGCACGCGTTCGGCAATATCAATCCGGATAGCATCGTTTTCCCGCAGCGCCGCAATCGGTCCGCCCAGCGCGGCTTCCGGAGAAACGTGTCCCACCATCAACCCGCGCGTGGCTCCGCTGAAGCGTCCATCGGTTAACAGCGCGACCGAATCCCCCAATCCTTCACCGACGATCGCCGCCGTCACGCTGAGCATCTCACGCATGCCCGGTCCACCCTTCGGCCCTTCGTTGCGAATAACCACCACATCGCCAGGATGTATGTTCTTGCCCGTTACCGCCGCCATCGCCTCTTCTTCTGATTCAAAAACGCGGGCCGGACCTCGATGGCTCAACCGCTCGTGTCCGCTGATCTTGACGACGCATCCCTCCGGCGCAAGATTGCCGTGAAGAATAACGAGGCCTCCCGTTTTCTTGAGCGGCTTATCGAGTGGCAGAATCACCTGCTGTCCCGCAGCCTCCCTGGCCGCATTCGCTTGCTCAGCAAATGTTTTTCCCGTGACCGTCAGAGTCGAACCATCCGCTATTCCCGCATCCAGCAGCCGTTTCGCGATAACCGGAATCCCTCCTGCTTTGTCCACATCCGCCGCCACAAATCGCCCTGCGGGCTTGAGGTCCGCAAGTAGTGGAGTTCGTTCGCTGATTGTCTGAAAATCATCTATGTCGAGCGCAATCGCAGCTTCCCGCGCAATCGCTAGCAAATGAAGGACCGCATTCGTCGATCCGCCCGTGCACGCGACCCCCGCAATCGCGTTACGAAATGCCGGCAGCGCCAGAATTTCCTTCGGCCGAATGTCATTTTTCAGCGCATTCATCACCACTTCGCCGCAGCGGAATGCAACGTCGTCTTTGCGCCCATCCATCGCTGGCACGCCATTGAATCCCATCGGCGACAAGCCAATCAACTCCATCACCGTGGACATCGTGTTCGCCGTGTATTGCCCGCCACACGCGCCTGCCCCGGGACACGCCACATTTTCCAGTTCCAGCAACTCGCCGTCGCTCATCTTTCCCGCAGCGTTCGCGCCGACAGCCTCAAATACATCCTGGATTGTCACGTCTTTCCCGCGATAAACTCCCGCCGCGATCGTGCCTCCATATAGAACCAACCCCGGAAGATCGAGCCGCGCCAGCGCCATGGCCGCCGCAGGGATTGTCTTGTCGCATCCCACTACGCACACCACCGCGTCAAACATCTGCCCGCGGCACACCAGTTCAATCGAATCCGCAATGACCTCGCGGCTCACCAGCGATGCCCGCATTCCTTCCGTGCCCATGGTTTCGCCGTCGCTGATGGCAATGGTGTTGAACTCCATCGGAGTGCCGCCCGCCGCGCGAATGCCTTCTTTCACTTTGGCCGAGAGCCGCCGCAAGTGAAAATTGCACGGCATGGTTTCAATCCACGTGTTGGCCACTCCGATTAACGGGCGGCTGAGCTCGGCGTCCGTAAAGCCAATGGCTTTGAACATGGCGCGGGATGGCGCGCGGTCGCGCCCATCCGTAATGCCGCGGCTGCGGTGTTTGAGGTCCATAGTCTGAATAGATTACGGCAAAATGTCGGAAATAAAATTACTCGCGTTCGATGGGTTTTGAAAGGGCTCGGCTTTAGCCGAGCCATAAGGATCAGTCTTTACGCCCGCCCCGCAGGGAACCCGCAGTCAAATGGATGAGATCTGTTGCCGTCCCTTTACAATTCATTTGCATCGGCCACGGGAGTACGACTCATGCCATCGCCGATCTGGTAGCGTCGGCTGAACCCACGCTTGCCGGAGCATACGGCGTCTGCCATTCTCCCGCGGCGTGCATCATTTCTTTGAGCGGCGCACCAGCATGAAGATCCATCACGTCCACAATCGCATGCCAGTCGCGGCAAAGCTGGCCCACCTGCTTCGCGTTCACGTTGAGCAGCAGCGTCACTCTGTGCGTATGTTCGGCAGGCTCTGCTTGAACATACGGCATGTCAATGCCACGCCGCGAGGCCGCATTCAGGATGCGCATTAGCGTGCCTTGCGTATTGCGATAGCGAATGTGAAATACGTGCATTGCATTCTCCTTGTAACTGTTTAACTTGCCATCCCGTGGCCTCGCGCTTTCACCAGCGATGCGAGGGAACTCGCGCGCAGCTTAACCGTCCTGACTTGCCGACCTTCACTCTTCTTCCAGCATCATCTCCGACAATGCCGCGCCCGACGGCACCATGGGGAAGACGTTCGCTTCCGGATGGCAATCAAACACCAGCAATTCGGGTTCCGATGAGCGTAGAAAGTTTTCCAGAATCTCTGCGCCCTCGGCGGTGACCGGATACTCACGCATGGTGTCGTCCTCCAGCCGCTGCGCATGAATTCGATAAGCCTTCGCAATCTCAACAAAATCAGGATTGTCGCTCAAATCGGTTTCTGCATAATTGCGCGCATAGAAAAGCTGTTGCCACTGCCGCACCATGCCTAGATATTTGTTGTCCACAATCACCATCTTGATCGGCAGGTTCAGCCGCCGCACGGTCGCGAACTCCTGGATATTCATTTGAATTCCACCATCCCCGGAGACGCAGAGTACAGTCGTATCAGGCTTAGCCAACAGCACGCCAATCGCCGCAGGCAGGGCGAAGCCCATTGCGCCCAATCCCCCGGAAGTGATGAATCCGCGCGCCGAAGACGAACGATACCGCTGTGCCGCCCACATCTGATGCTGGCCTACGTCTGCGACGATTACGCTGTTCTCGGGCAGCCGGCTGAAGAGTTCATCCAGAAATCGAATGGTAGGCTCTGCATTGCCTCGCCGGTCGAGTTCGGCGCGTTCTGGGCCGCATGCCACATCACGCCATTCGCTCCAGCCAGGAAGCTGCGCTCGCCGCAGCGCCGCGTGAAATGCCGGGACGGTCGCGGCCAAATCCCCCACAATCGGCAATTCACAGGGACGCACCCGGTCTAGTTGCGCGGGATCGATGTCGAAATGTGCAATGCGCGCATGAGGAGCGAATCGTGTCGGGTCGCCGGTGACTCGGTCGTCGAGACGGGCTCCGAAAACGAGCAGCAGATCCGTTTCATGCAACGCCATGTTCGCCGCCCGCGTCCCGTGCATGCCAACCATGCCCAGGTAATAGGGCGAGTCCGGATCGACCGCGCCCAAGCCATGCACCGTCGCAAACGCCGGAATGTTGAGGGCATCGAGCAAGTGGCGCAGTTCCTCGATTGCGCCGGATAATTTTGCGCCTGCTCCGACCAGCGCCACCGGCTTCTGCGCTTTCTTGAGCAGTGACACGAGCGGCTCGCAAAATGCAAATTCAACTTCGAAATCCGCCGGTGAAATTTGAGATGTGTACTTCACCGGGCCGCGAAACTCGCTCGTTGCTTTCAGCATATCCACCGGAATGTCCAGGACCACCGGTCCGGGGCGTCCGCTTCGCGCCCAATAAAAAGCCTGCGCGATGACTTCCGGAATTTCTTCCACCGACTTCACCAGCCGGCTCCATTTGGTGAGGGACAGCGTCAAGCCGAATACATCGGTTTCCTGAAAAGCATCTGTGCCGATTAATGCACTCCGTACTTGTCCGGTGATGCAGACCAGAGGAACTGAATCCATCTTCGCGTCCGCAATGCCCGTGACCAGGTTCGTTGCTCCCGGCCCACTGGTTGCAATCGCCACGCCCGTTTTTCCCGTCGCCCTCGCATAACCCTCCGCCGCAAATACTGCACCTTGCTCATGCCGGGTGAGAATATGCCGCACCCCGCTGCCATTCAGCGCGTCGTACAAGGGCATGATCGCGCCGCCGGGGTAGCCAAATACGAGGTCCACGCCCTCGGCGCGCAAACATCGCAAAACGATGTCAGCTCCCTTAAGCATTCACGACCTGCGGCTGACGAGTCTCAACTGCTTCTGCCTTTTTAACTTCCTTGGGCAGCCACGACATCATGCCGCGCAGCCGCTCTCCCACTTCCTCAATCGGATGCCGTCGTTCCGCTTCGCGCAGTGCTGCAAAATTCTTGCCTCCGCTGCGGTTTTCTTCGATCCACTCTTTCGCAAAGCTGCCGTTCTGAATATTCGCGAGAATTCGTTGCATGGCTTCGCGCGTGGCGTCCCCGACTACCTGCTCGCCCCGCGTTAAGTCCCCATATTCGGCGGTGTTTGAAATCGAATATCGCATCCGGCTCAAGCCGCCTTCGTAAATCAGGTCCACGATGAGCTTTACTTCGTGCAGACATTCGAAATACGCAATCTCCGGTTGATAGCCCGCGGCGACGAGAGTCTCGAAGCCTTTCTTGATCAGCGACGTCAACCCGCCGCACAAAACCGACTGCTCGCCGAAAAGGTCGGTTTCGGTTTCTTCCTTGAACGTGGTCTGAAGAACGCCGGCGCGCGTGGAGCCAATGCCGTATGCGTAACACAGCGCATACTCATGGGCCCGGCCGCTGGCATCCTGTTGCACCGCTAGCAGCGAAGGCACGCCGCGCCCTTCGCTGTAAACTCTGCGCACCAAATGGCCGGGACTCTTCGGTGCAATCATCACCACGTCCACGTTGTTCGGAGGCGTGATGGTTTTGAAGTGAATGCTGAAGCCATGCGAAACGCCAAGAATCTTGCCCGCGTTCAAGTGCGGGGCGATGGCCGTGGCATACAGCTCGCCCTGCGTCTCATCCGGCGTGAGTATCTGGATCCAGTCGGCGCTCTTTGCCGCTTCTGCCGGCGAATAAACGTTGAAGCCGTCGGCCCGTGCCTGGCGTGCGCTTGCACGATTTGGGTCTAGCCCTATGATGACGTTGTATCCGCTGTCGTGAAGGTTTTGCGCCTGGGCATGCCCCTGGCTGCCGTAGCCCAATATGGCGATGGTCTTGCTGCGGAGTGCGATGGGATTCGCGTCACGTTCGTAGAACACTTTGGCCATGAAAGCTCCTCGATGGAACAAAATTCAAAAAGAGGGGACTCCCAGACGTCCCCTCACAAGTGCACGCTCTCAACCCGGTCAGACGACCGACCGGTCGGTATGTCTCAATGCTAGTGATTTCCCGAAGAGTTTGTCAAGCGTTTCTTCGTCGGCCTGCTAAAATGCGAGGTTCTCTAGGTAACAATCTGAAATGATTCGCGAAACTACTCTCAGTTCCCGGCAGGAAATTCTTCGCACCGCCGCCCGGCTTTTTCAGCAGCGCGGCTACGATGCGACTTCCATGAACGATGTCGCGGCCGCCCTAAATTTAAGCAAGGGCGGCCTTTACCACCATTTTGAAAGTAAAGACCACATTCTTTTTGACCTCATGGATGGGGCCATGGATATCACCCAGCAGCGGGTCGTTGAGCAGGTGCGCAAGATCGCCGACCCTGAAACCGCGTTGCGCACGCTCATAAAGCTGCACATTGACGTCGTGTTGAGCGTGCGCGACCGCGAAATCACGGTCATGCTGCACGAGAACCACCCCCTGCCACCGGCGCTCCGCCGGCGCATCAATAAGCGCAAAAAAGATTACGTGCACTTTCTCGAGAACCTGATTGCGCACGTCCAGCGGGCGCGCGGTTCAAAAGGCGGGGTCAGCCCGCGTGCCGCCGCCTTTGCGCTCCTCGGAATGATCAACTGGATTTACCAGTGGTACAAACCTGACGGCGTCCTTACCGGCGAAGACATCAGCCGCGAATACACCCAGATTTTCTTTGCCGGAGCATTTGTATGAAGACTCGGAAGTGCATGTGGTGTGTGGTTGCCATATGCGCAGCGCTGTTCGCGACTTCCATCCTCTCGGCCCAGTCCACGCCTCCGGCTGATCCCTATAAGCCGGTTCTGGATCGTTTGCATGCCATCACCACGATTCCCTTAGATGACTGGCGAATTCATGATGCGGATTTAGCGCACGGTGAAGATCCATCGCAAGACTTAACCACGTGGCAGGCGATAAAAGTGCACGGAGAGTGGGAAGGTTCCCGCTGGCTGGCGCGCACTTTCCAGGTTCCAGCGCAATTAGAGGGCTACAACCTGCAAGGCTCACGGTTGTTGCTCGATTTGCACGTGGGCAGCGCGGATGCCATTCAGATCAGCGTCTTCGCCAATGGCTCGATGGTCGCGCGCACCGATGAAGACAGCGAAGTTCCCATCCCCTTGATAGAAAACGCGCAACCGGGGCAGCAGGTCTTCATTGCCGTGCGCGTGGTGGATTCCGGCGGCGGCGGATGTTGTGGCGGCCACGCCAGCCGGTTGGAGAATGCAGAGATACGAATCGAACCTGCGAGCGGACGCCCCGACGCATCGTTGATGCGCTTGCAGATTTTGTCGACCGGGCCGCTGATTACGGCTTATGAAGACGGCAAAGCCCAGCGCCAGCAACAACTCGACGCGGCGGTAAGCACCATCAGTGTCAAGGCGTTAGACGCGGACAATCAACCTGCGTTCGACGCGTCCCTGCGTGACGCGCAAACGAAGTTGGAAGTGCTCCGACCATATATGCAGCAATTCCAGATATCCGCGGTCGGAAACAGTCACATTGACATGGCCTGGCTATGGCCGTGGACGGAAACCGTTGAAGTGGTGCGCAATACATTTGGCACCGCGCTTCAACTCATGCGCGAGTACCCCGACTTCAAATTTACCGCCAGCGCGGCGCAGGCATACGTATGGATCGAAGAAAAATATCCGGCGATGTTCAAGGAAATCCAGCAGCGGGTCAAAGAAGGCCGATGGGAAGTGATTGGCGGCATGTGGGTTGAGCCGGATTTGAACATGCCGGATGGGGAATCGCTGACCCGGCAGATTTTTTACGGCAAGCGATACTTTCAAGAAAAATTCGGAATCAACATCAACATCGGATGGAACCCCGATTCGTTCGGGTACAACGCGCAATTGCCGCAAATCTATAAACGCGCCGGCATCGATTACTTCGTCACGCAGAAACTCCTTTGGGCGTCAGAGTTTACGAAGTTTCCCTATCGCCTGTTCTGGTGGCAGGCGCCTGATGGCAGCAAGATTCTGACGTATTTCCCCAGCGAGTACGCCAATCCCATCGATCCGCAGAGAATGGCGCGCGATGCCAGCGTCTATGGGCCGATGATGTGGAAGTACAACGGAGGGACGAACTCGGCGCCGGCAAATGGCTTGAACACCATGTATTTGTATGGAGTTGGCGATCATGGCGGAGGACCGACGCGGCTGGATCTCGATACGGCAATGCGTTGGCAGAAGAGCGATTTGGTTTATCCCAAGATAAATTTCTCGACCGTTGCCGATTACTTTGCAGATTTGGAGAAAAACAAAAGCGAATTGAAGATCCCGACATGGGAGGGGGAGCTTTATTTTCAATATCATCGCGGGGTGCAGACGACGCAATCGGAAGAAAAGAAACTCAATCGCGAGAACGAAGTTTTGATGCTCGATGCAGAGAAGTTTGCCTCGATTGAGACGCTTTTCGGAAACGAGTATCCGCAAAAGAACCTTGATGAGGCGTGGAAGAACATTCTTTTCAACCAGTTTCACGACATTCTGCCGGGTTCGGGAATTCACATCAACTACGTGGACGCAGCGCGGCGATATGCAGAGTCGGAGCGCATCAATCGCGATGTAATCAATGCGTCACTGGTGGATTTGGCGGTGCGAGTGAATTCGCGGGGAGTGGGTGTATTGGTGTTCAATCCGCTTTCGTGGGCGCGAACCGATCAGATTGATGTGGAGGCGCAATTTCCGGGGCTGGTGAAGCAGGTTACGGCGGTCGATCCGACGGGGAAGACGCTGATGTCGCAGGTGCTTAGCGTCGATCCGGTTACGAATCGGGTGAAAGTGCGGATTCTGGCGGAGAACGTTCCCGCGACGGGTTACGAATTGATTCGGTTGGTGGCGGGAGGAAATCCCCACCCTGTCGCAAAAGGCGCGACAAGGGCGGGGCACCCAGTTTCAGCAACGGATGATTCGCTGGAAAATGAATTTGTAAAGCTCAAAGTTGATCCCAAGAGTGGATGCATTACCAGCCTGGTGGACAAGATAAGCAAGAAAGAGGCGTTAGCCTTGCCGGTGCAGAGCGAAGGCTCGCCAGCGGCATCGCCGGATGGATTGCCCTGCGGCAATTTGCTGCAAGCTTTTGTGGATAAGCCGAAACGCTGGGATGCGTGGAACGTGGACGCCGATTTTGTGAAGCAACACACGGATTTGCTGCAGGCGGATGAAGTGAAACTCGTTGAACATACGCCGCTGCGGGCGGTGATCCGGGTGAAGCACCATCTCAACGAATCGACGTTCGTGCAGGACATCACGCTGGAAGCTGGACTGCCGCGAGTGGATGTGCACATGCAGGTGGATTGGCATGAGAGCCATATTCTGCTGAAAGTGGCATTTCCGCTGGCAGCGCGGAATGAGAAGGCGACGTTTGAGATTCCTTATGGCACGGTGGAACGGCCGACTACGCGACGCACACCGGCCGAGCAATCGCAGTTTGAAGTTCCGGCGTTGCGGTGGGCGGATATTGCCGATGCGACGCACGGCTTCAGCTTATTGAATAACAGTAAGTATGGGTACGATGCGAAAGACAATGTTTTGCGTTTGTCTTTGCTGCGCGCGCCGACGTGGCCCGATCCCGAGACGGACCAGGGAATGCATGAGTTCACCTATTCGCTTTATCCCCATAGCGGCACGTGGCGGGAAGCAATGACGGTGCTGCAAGGATATGAGTTGAATTATCCGATGTTTGCCGTGGCCACCACGCAGCACGCCGGGCCGTTGCCGGCGACGAAGTCATTTTTTGGAGCGGCCGAGGACAATGTCGTGATTAGTGCGGTCAAGAAAGATGCAGACGACAACGCGCTCATCGTGCGTTACTACGAGTGGGCAGGGAAGAAAGGCGACGTTCATCTTCGCTTGCCGCAACATGCGACGGCGGCGTGGGAGACCAATTCGATGGAAGCGGTGCAGGGGACGATTGAGTTAGGCGCGAGTGGGGATGTGGTGAGCGTGCCGACAAATCCGTATGAGATAAAAACGGTGAAGGTGCAGTTCCAGCCTTAGGGAGCCGCGGTAAAACTTCATTCCGCCCTGCCCGGCCAAGAGACGCGGTCGTCCAGTTCAATGTGGTTTTGCCAGTGCCGCATCCTCTGAGGCATAGTCGAACTGGGCCAGGAGCATGGCGGGCGGCGGATTTTCCAGTTCCCAACGTATCGTTCGCCGGATTGCCTCCTCGATTGCGACCGGTTCCTTGTATCCCAGTTCCTGGCGGATACGCGCCGAACTCGCCGTCCAGTGCTGCGCGGCGTTGCCGGGTTTTAGCAAATGGGGCGGCGTATTTTCCACCCGCAAAACAACGAACTCGCCTTTCCAATCCATTTCGCGAGCGATCTTTTGTGCCCACTCCAGTTCGCTGAAGGATGGCTCCTCGCACACATTGTAGATGCGTCGAGCGGCGCGTTCATCTGTCGCAGCCAGGGCAATGGCCGCGGCAATGTTTTCCACGTAGCCACGAGGCGAGCGCCAGGCACCCAGCGTCTGGGGAAAAATGATGTGGCGACGTTGGTCGGCGATGCGCTTCACGACAGGACAAAAGCGATGTAGCGGATCGCCGGGCCCATACGCCATCGGCAGCCGAAGCACGGTGCCGGGAAGTTCGCCGTCATCCATCACCACGCGCTCGGCCGGGATCTTATCGTAATCGTCGGCAACCCACGGGAAGATCTTGCGCATGATCTGTATCGCCTGGGGTGGGTAGGGATACAGGTTACGCCGCAGTTCGGAGTCTTCCGTTAGGGGCACATCCTGAAGCGGCCCACTCTCGGTGCCGTGCGAGATGCCCACGGCGCGGTACACATCGATGCTGCTCAGCATGACGACGCGCCGCGTCCTGCAGCGAAAGATCTTCATCAATGTGTCCGCCTGCACAGCCGAACTGATGACCAAGTCGATGACTACGTCGGGAGCAAAGCGTTGCAAGTCCTGAGCGCTGGCGTTGAGTTGGTTACGGTCGCCCCGAATCTCATGAACGCCAATAGGCGGGGCCGTCGTGCCGCGGTGAAAGACCGCCAGCGCGTGCCCTTGCGACTGTAGTGCGGCAACGGCGAACCGCCCGATGAAACCGTTCCCGCCAATTAGAAGTATGCGCATAGGAGGATTCCGATCCGATGGAGAGGCCACTGAAAAACTAACAAGAACCGAACCGCGCCCTATGCAGAACGTTCGCTCTCCAGGCTGCCACCGCGAAACTAATCAGCGCCGACAGCCGAGCCAGATTTAGGGACCTGGGGGCTGACAGGAGCGCGCCATTCGTAGGTGGTACGGCCATCCACTTCACAGCCGGTGACCATATCGAATCCATTGCTGTTGGTGACGAGCGCGAGAACTTCTCCGGAGAGCCATAAAACATCGGGCGGGGCGGCTTTCTGCATGTGCGCGGCGATTTCGATGACGTCGTTATGGATTTCTTCAAGACGTTTGTCGTCAGGGATGGCGACTTCGCCGGCGTTGATTCCGCAGCGCACGTGAAAGGCGGCGTGGAGCTTGTGGATGCCGTCATTAAACCAATTCAGTTCTTTGAGGATGGACTGGGCGGCGGAAACGGCGGCGTCCGCGGTGGGCAAAGCGCTGATAACCCCATCTGCGGTGAAGGAAGTCTTGACCGCGCCACAGGTGCGCAGGACGCGATCCACGAACTTCTTATATTCGGCTTGAGCGTGCTCGACGACGAGGGGATCTTCGCCGATGATCATGCGGGGCCAGCCCACGACATCCACGGAGAGGAAGGCGAGGCGTTTGCCGCTGCCGGAGTCGCGTTTGCCTTCACTGTATTGCCGGAGCAGGGCAAGGCGGTTGTTGACGCTGCGGTCGCCGACGGGTGCGGCGACCTGGAGCGGGCCGGCGTTGCGGGCTTTAATCCACCTGGCTTTGGCGGCAAACTCCATGCGCTCGATGGGCAATAGCAAGAGGTGGCGAACAATGAAAAGCAGGATGCCCAAACCGGCGAGCATGAGGTTCCAGCCGTCGACCACCGGGCGGAAGGTGAAGATTTTCTCGGACTCGGTGAGTACGGGGACGACGATGGCCTGAACATACCTCCAGAGAGCGGTGCTTTGCACGATCTCGGGGCGGATGACTTCGGCGCCGACCAGCATGTAAAAGAAGAAACTCAGGGGCACGGTGAGCGTGGCAAGGCGAAACAGCAGGCGGAAGACTTTGATGGCCTGATAAGTTGCACTCAAACGAAACAGAGTCGTGGGCGTGGCGGCGAGGGGAGTTTCCAGCGCGACTTTGGACGCTGAGGGCGGCTTCACGCCTGAAACGCGCTGCGCAGGCACCGGCGAGGCATTGCTCACCAGGACGGGGCCGGGGGAGATCGCCGTGGCCTCGGCTTCCGATGCAGCCCACTTGCTCATGTTGTTCAAGAGGCGCTTGCAGGTGTTGGTGACTTCCTGGGCAGAGGGGCGCTCTTTGGGCTCCTTGCGCAGGCAGAGGTGAATCAGGCGCTCGAGTTCGGGCGGAACTGCGGGATTAATGAGGCTGACGAGTTCGGGCTGATGATTGAGAATGCGCGCCAGCGTGGCCTGGGCGGTTGAGGCGGTAAAGGGATTTTGGCCCGTTGCCATCTCATAGAGAACTACGCCGACCGAGAAAATGTCGGCCTTGGCATCCACATCGCGGCCCATGGCTTGTTCGGGCGACATGGAGCTGGCGGTGCCGAGAATCGTGCCTAATTGCGTTTTGCAGTTGTCGTCGAGCGTGGCTTCAGCAGAAGCGTGGACAGGCTCACTCACTTTCGCGAGGCCGAAATCGAGGATCTTTACTTGGCCGCGGTTGGTGACCATGATGTTTTCGAGCTTGAGGTCGCGGTGAACGACGCCCATTTCATGGGCGACGACAAGCCCGTCGCCGATTTGCGCTGCAATGTCGCAAATGCGCTCGACGGGCATGGATTGGCGGTTGAGAATGACGCGGAGATTGCGGCCCTCGATGTACTCCATCACGAGGTAGCGGGTGGCGCCTTCGACGCCGTATTTGTAGATGTGAACGATGGCGGGATGCTGGAGACGCGAGGCGGCTTTGGCTTCGCGGAGAAAGCGGGCGATGGCGTCGGCGCTGGGCTTGATTCCGGGAACGGCGGAATCGAGCATCATCTTGATGGCCACGGGGCGGTCGAGATCGATGTCGCGGGCGCGATAGACGACACCCATTCCGCCTTCGCCTAATTTGGCTTCAATTTTGTAAGCGCCGAAGTTCTTCCCGATCAAAGTGGCATCCTCAAGGCTTGGACATTCTAGCCGTTTGCGCAACAACTTTACGAAGTATTTTAACGCCCGGCGGAGGGCTTTGGCAGCGGGGTTCGCACCCTTTTGACTGGGACGCAAAATCGTGGGGCAGCCTGGGGTGCCAGGATGGTCGAGAAGCGTAGAAGTGGAAAGATTTTGCAGTTTTACTGAAGGTGGTAGAAGCGGGCGATGGCTTCGATTTGCCGCTGGATTGCGTCTTGGGCAGCGGTTCGCTCTGCATCAGTGAGTGGGGCTTCATGGCTGGCGCCGTCGGGATTCAGTTGATAGGCGTAATCGCGATAATTGACGCCGTCGGCGATGTAAAGCGAACGGCCACTATCAGTTAGAAGGCCGTAGACGGGAGCGTAGCTGGAGGCGAGGAGGTAGGAGTCGCGCCGGTAAGGCTGCTGCTCGGCAAGCGTCGCGGTAAAAAGGGGATGGCCGAAGAGGGCATCGTTGGCGGTGGGTTTCTGGCCAAGGAGATAGTAGAGCGACGGCGTGATGTCGGTGAGGAAGGCGACGGAGTTGGGGTTAAATTTTACGTCGGCTTGCATCCAGGCGGGAAGGTGAACGATGAGCGGAATGCGAATGATTTCGGGGAAGAGGGTATAGGCGTGACCCCAGCGGCCGTTTTCGCCGAGAGAATCGCCGTGATCGCTGGTGAGAATGATGATGCTGTTGTCGTAGAGTCCGGTCTTTTTGAGGGCCGAAAGGAATTCGCCGAAACAGGCGTCGAGCTTCTGAATGCGCGAGGCGTAGGCGGCGTTGAATTGGGAAGGCAATTGGACGCCCGCAGGGACGGAGCGGCCTTCGCGGTCAATCACGGAGACGTGGATGTTTTGGGGCTGCGTGTAAACGAAAATGGGGTCGATGGGGGGTGATTGCAGCCTGTCGTTGAGTTCATGCAGGGTGCGGCAGAGATCGTAATTCATGGCGCCGATGTTGGCATCGAGTTCGTTGATGTTTGGCGATGAAGGGAGGATTTGCTGAAGGATGTTGTCTTTGCTGACCCACTCGCGGTAATGGTTCGCGTCGAGCAGTTTCTGCAAGGAATTCATGGGAGCGAAGGGCGAGATGTATTGCTGATGGAGCATCATGCCTCCGACCCAGATGGAGGGTTCGGAGAGTCCGGTGCCGCCGTAGCGGGTGAAGGCGTTCTGGAAGACGATGCTGTCGCGGGCGAAGGCATCGAGGGCGGGAGTGAAAGTCACGGCGGGGTTATAGGGAGAAACGTAATCGCGGCGCAGGCTATCAATCACGAAGACGAAAATGTTGGGCTTGCGGCCCGGGGTTGAGGTGAGACGAGGGACGAGATTGACGTCCACGGGGGCGATGCGGCGGGAGCGCGGAATGTTGGTGTTGTCGGCGAGAAAAGAATAAAAACTGCTGGAAGCACGGAGCGGGCCGAAGCGGTCGTGGAGAAGAGTGTCAGCGAGACGGAAGGAGATGTCGTAGCCCTGAATTGCATCTATGGCGTTGCCGAGAGGAGTCGGAGAATTTTCTTCGGTGGACCAGCGAGGTTGAGCGAGGAGAAGGCCGAGGTAGGCGGCGAGGAGGCAAACCCCGAAGATGTAGGCCCATAAGCGCGTGACACGTTTATTCGGGGGACTTATGACGTAGAAAATTGCGAAGGCGATTATCCAGATAAGTAATGCGGTGATTTTTTGCAGGGTGAAGTCCCAATCGAGGCGGCTGAAGTGGAGGGTGAGGATGCAAGCGAAGGATGCGAGCGCGACGAGTAAGAGAGCTTGTGTGCTCCGGCTGGTGCGCCGAAGAAATTGGATGGGAATGAGGAAAAGATCAAGCGGGTGGTGGTTTGTGGTATCCGCGGGATTCTGGAGCCGGAGGCTGGAGGCCGTGGTGTAGAGCACCAAGCTTATGGCGAATGCTGCCGCAATGAGGACGGCGGCGATTCCGTAAACGGAGAGCGAGGGAAGGATGATATAGCACAGAGAAAGCGCGATCAGGAAAATTATGAGCAGGAGCGCGGCGATGAAACCGGACTTAGTTTGAGTGGATTTGTTGGTGAACAGGCCGGCGGCGATTGAGATGAGATCGAGGAGGACGAACAGAAGAAAGAAAATCAGCAGGTGCGAGAGCAGGCTCCAGAGCAGTAGCCAGAGCCACTCCGATGCGCGGAGGGAAAGGCTGGCGCTTCCACGAAAAACCGCGAGCTGGAAATAAGTGATGGAAAGGTAGGCGGCGGTACAAAGGCAGGCGAGGAAGACTTTGGAGCCGTCGTTGTCTGCGATGCCGGGCCAGGTTAGGGATTTACGCGTATCAAGCCAGTCGATGATGGCGAGCCAGAGAAGAGGTACGAGTGAGAGGATGCACCAGCGAAGGCTTGAAACGTCATTCGAGAGGGCGGGCAGGAGCGGGTGAATCGAGATTGCCATGCCGGCGAGCAGAGTCGCGAGGGCGAATCCTCGGGCGAGAAAGCGCGCGGGCCCGGATTTTAGGTCAGCGAAGATTGTAAGCAGCGCGGCGATGCAAGCCGGCCAATAAATAAGGGCATGAAGGTGCACGAGGCGAGTGAGCCAGGGTAATAATCCGCCAAGGTGTACTTGCTGGTATGTAAAAGGGATATACGCGAGCAGGCAATAGGTTGACGTGAACAGGATGTAAGCGAGGAAGAAGAAGCGGGCGAGGATGAACTGCCAGCGGGCGAGGCGCATGGCTATTTGCCTGCGGTCTGAGCGGCGAGCGCGTCCCGGCGGGCCTTTATCTGGGCGTCATCGGGACGCAATTCGACGAGGCGATTGTATTGACGCAGCTCTTCGGCGGTGTCGCTCGTGTCCTCGGCGACGCGAGCGAGGAGGAAGTGGAAATCGGGATCGGAGTCGGAGAGTTGAACGCCGTGAGTTAGCTGCTTTTTCGCGCCCGCATAATTTCCCTGGTGAAGATCTACCATGCCAAGAACTAGGAATGCACCCGAGTTGTCGGGGTGTTTGCTTAAGACTTGCAGCGCGAGTTTGTCGGCGTCGTCGAGCTTGTCGAGGCGCACCCAGCAGCGGGCAAGGCCGAGCGCGAGATCGGTGTATTCGGGCGAGATTGCTAAGCCCTTCTGATAATAATCGGCGGCCTGTGCCCATTGATTGGACATCTCGAGGGCATGGGCGAGATAAAAGATGGAGTCGGTGTTGGAGGGATCCAAGGCGAGGCAGCGCTGATAGGCGGCAATGGCCTGGCTTTCAAATTTGTCACCTTGCTTCCAGTAGGCTTGGCCGATTTTAGGGCAGGCTTCGACGGGGACAGGGGCGCGGTTCATGAACTTTTCCCAGGCCCGCGCCTCGTCGGCATAGCGGCTGAGATGATCGTAGATGTCGGCGAGATGGCCGAGATAAATGTGATTGTCAGGATAAGCTTGCGATAGAGTGAGCGTCGGCGCGAGGGCGTCGGCATATCGGCCGGCATCCATAAAAGTTTTGCTTTGATCGGAGAGGCGATGGGATTGTTCGGCGGTAAGAACGATGGGCTTATCGCCACGGGCGCCGAAAAAGCGATAGCGGGAAAATAGAAGCACATAAGCCAAAGCCAAAAAGAGCAGAGGCAAAATTAGGGCGAGGATACGCGTTTTGGCTGGCTTTTGCGGGCCGCCGTCGCGAGGGGTGCTCTGCGGGTTCTCTTTATTGACGTCGCCGTTCGATTTTTCAGGTTCGGTCATTCGATTGTCTTTTATTTAAACGAGATCATTTAATGGCAAAGCGATAGTAGATGGTTCCTTCCACGATGTAGCGATTCACCTTCCCACCGAAGGGCTGGTCTTCGCTGCCCGCGCCCAGTTTGCCGTCCAAATGCCAGTTTCCAATGCCCTTATCGTATTCCACGGAGTAGCGGGTCGAATTCAATGAAATGAGATCGAGAGTGGTTGTGGCGAGGGCTTTGGAGGCGCCATAGCCGAAGCGGAATTCGAGAAAGTCGTGAATGCCTTCATCTCCGAAGAGCCTGCGGGCGGCGAAGGCGCCGGTTTTGCTCACGCCGAGATCATCGGGGGTAAGAAAGAGCCGACCCGAGTAGAGCCAGTTGCCACGATATTTATAAAGCGCGGCGGTATAGATATTTACATCATCGGAAAATTGAAGCCGGCGGTATCCGGCGCTGGCTTCAAAGCCGTGGCCGACGCTTTGATACAAATCTGCACCGACGAAGTATTGGGGGTAGAGCACGGCGTCGGGAGAACCACCAACCGCGACATAGGCGTAAGTTCCGGGACGAATGTGAGGATACATTTCGACGCTCAGCTGATTGCTATGCGCGTCGAAACGATCGGCGCGACTGATGCGTCCGATGACCGATCCGTAGGCCGTGGGGGCGCGAAGGCTCAAGGTATGTTCCTGCTGGGAATTGAAAACGCTGCTGAAGAAATCGTCTTCGAAGGTGTAAGAGGCTTCCCACTGGCGGGTGAGGTATAGCATGCGCCGGCGCATTTCCTTCGCTTGCTGATTCGAAGGATCGAACTTGAGGAGTTCGTCGAGCGTCTGGGCGGCGGCCTGGGGGTGGTTCTCATTCCGTTGAGCACGGGCGAGGAAGAGCATCATTGCCGGATTGCCAGGGTGACGTTTGAGGGCAGCCTGGGCCAATTGTTCGGCAGCCTGGGGATGGTCGGACCACAACTCCACGTTAATCATAGCGGGCAAGGCGTCGGAGTGGTCGGGGTTCTTGTCGAGGACTTTTTGTAGCGCCTGACGGGCTTCGTCATAGCGGCCATCCCAGGAAAGGATGGTGCCGTAAAGCGTGAGCGCGTCGCCATCATCGGGTACGGCGGCGAGACGGGTTTGCAAGAGCGCGAGAGCCTCGGCGCGATGTTGAGGACCACTGAAGGCGAGTTGACGGGCGTGTGCGACTTCGTCCTCAGCCGAGGCAGTCACGGCGAGGAGGCACGAGACCAGCAGCACGAGAAGCAGCGCGATCTGAGTTGGCCGGAAAATGTTGGAAATTGTCATTTCAATCTTTACGCTTCAATATTCACGCTTCAATATTCACGTTATCAATGTTTAGCTTGCGCCTTTGCGCGCGATTTCTTTTGTGAAGGCTTAGCCGGGCTTTGAGCGGCATTCCCCCGTCCGAACTCCTGCGCCAGTATCTCGAATGATTTCTTGCGATAAGGGTCGAGGTTTATTGCATTCCATTTCGTCCAGGCGAACTTGATCTGCGTTCCGTCCGCCGGCAAACTGGAAATTACGAGCGAGTCTTTCAGGTCGGCGGATTTTGGGCGAAGGGTGTAGGCGCTCACTTGTAGACCACCCGTGGTCATTGTGCGGACGCCGGATTTGGGATCGTAAGCAGCAAACGCCTGGGCACTTGAGGGATCCACGATGAGCAACTCGGCCCAGGGAATGCGCACAAGAATGGCGCTGTGTTTTATGTCGGCATACCATTGGGCGCGGGAATCGTAGTCGGGCGCCGAGGGATCGCCATGACCATACACGAGAAGGCCAGGATTTGCGGGCGAGGGAAATGGCTGAAATGTGCCCGCGGGCGCGAGGCTTGGATTGAAATTTGTTTTGTAGGCGAGCTGGCGATGGAAGCCGTCGTCGGCCGGAACGTACTGAAAAGGATTGTAGGTATCGGCGACGAGCAGGGAACTGTGGTCAGGATCGCGCAGCACGACAAGGAAATTTGCGCCACTCGGGACCGAGACACTTCCGAATGGCAGATTCTTAATGCCAACAAGGCTGGGTAACGTGCTCAAAGCGATTGCGTAGCTAGCCTGCGGAAAATGAGTCTTGCCGGTGTGCGCCGAACCGACGCAGTCGAGGCACGCGAGTTGAAGACGGAGGTAGAGGTAGCCTTCGTCGGATCCGATCTGTAGCGAGCGCAGTGTGCGTTCACCGTCATACCCGTCGCCGACGCGCGATGCCGGGGCCGAGGCATCCACTTTGGTTTCATGTTCCCACGCCGCGGGATCGCTAGTGAACAACTGCCATTTGCCGGTGTGATAGCCGATGAGGCCGTAGCGCTTTGCCGGGTCGAGGTCATTCAAAGACAGGGCGACTTTTTCGCCGGCATTCTGGAATCCTTGGGTAATCCAGCCCTCGCGATACCATTCGTCAGTGAGTTCAAAGGCGAGGGCTCCTGACGAACCCGCGTCGCGCAGGGCGTGGCTGAGGCGAGCCAAGGCATCGCCTTGAGTCTTCTCGTTATAGCCACCCTGATTCCAGCCCGAAGCAAGGGACAGCCGCGGCTGCATGGACGTCGAAACTCCGTACTCGCTGACGACGAGAGGCACAGGCAAGCGCGCGTGAAGCTCGCGCACGAAACCGAAGACCGGATCTGGCCCGATTTTGTCACGGGCATTTGCGTAGCGCGGATTTCGCTGCATGTAGGCCGGGAAAAACGGGTAGGCCGGGTAGGCGGCGAATATGCCTGCGAGGCAGGCCGGTGTAATTTTGATTTTCGATTCAAGCAGTGTGTTCGAGGATGGATCAGGCGCGGCGCCACTCACCATCGCAACGGGGTGTTGCGCGTTGTAGGTAGAAGTTTCGTAGTCGATGAGGTAGTCGGTCATCTCTGCGAGCCACATCTCAGTCGCGGAAGCATTACTGATGGAGAGATATTTTCCTGCGTAGCTGTGCTTGCCGGCATTTAGAAGATTCGTTTGGGAAACGACGGAAGGATCCAAGTCACGGCCGAGAATGTAACCACTGACGTGTTCGGATAGATCGAATTCGTAGACTCCGCTGCCGCGGTTGCGTTTGGGAGCGACCTGGCCGTGGCCATGAATGGCGTCCACGATCTCACGAATCTCGGCTTTCGTAGCATCTTCGAATCCGGGCTGAAACAGGTCCTGATGATCGGGCTCATCTACCCAGACTTGTTGGATAAGCGAGAGCCTGCCGCCGCTTTCGATGTAATGGTGCAAGGCGCGATAGAAAGACGGCGGAAGAAGCGTGTACACACGCAGGGTGTTGGCGTTTAGTTGAGAAGCGTCCTGAAGCCATGCGGCATATAACGCGGCGTCGTTGGGCAGGGAAGTTGGACGATACCCCGGCGGGGCAGCACCGAGGTCTACGCCTTGCAAATAAATTTTCGACCAGTTGCCGTTGGTTTGCTGCCACAGCGCGCCGGCACTTGCGCGGTAGTGAAGTTGAGTTTCCGCGGGGCGTTGAAGCGGCGGCAGGGCCGAAATGGGGCTGTCGGACGTGCCATGCAGACCAAAAATGTTGTCGAGCGCCAGACGAGCAGCTTCGCCATAATCTTTGTTATTCAGCAGGCGGGAGTAAATTTCTGCGGCTGAGAAATAATCGCCCTGGCGCTCTTCGGCGCCAGCCAGAAGAATCATGACGTTGGCGTCGTTCTTCCGGCCTTGCAGGATGCGCGTGAGCAGTGCGGGATCAAGTTCGCCATGGCCAGTCTCGAGGGCGACGAAGGAGATTCCCATTTGAGCTTCTTCAGCGGTGGGGTCGATGCGAACCGCGCGAGTGAAATAGAAACGAGCTTGTTCGAGCTGATTCTGCTTAAGGTTGTTCCATCCTTCCATGATGATGACGTCGAGAGCGTTGGGGGCAATTTCATAGGCCTTGTCGAGGGCCTTTTGAGCGAGAGGATAATTCCCGTTCTTGTAGAGACGAACGCCCTCCTCGTAGAAGTCGTGGTATTGCGGCTTCCACTTGAATTCCCACAGCGCCGTGATCACGATAAAGGCAATTAGGCCGAGGACGACGCGATTTGTGAACCAGAGTTTGCGACGCGCCATGCTAAGCTTCGACTCCCTTGTGGGTCACGACTTCCCACCGCTTCTTGCCGAATACGAACTGGAAGACGCCTTGAGCCCGAATGGCGCTCACAATCTGGCGGTAGCCGAAGTTTTCAAGGAAGGCATACAACACCAGCGTGAACATCTCGGAAATCTTGGGATAGCGGCGGATGGTGGCTTCGGCGAGCAGAACAGAAATTACCGATAGCAATGTTCCGTATCCAATGGCTAGGAACATGATGAGAAGGAACAGCGATAACGGCATGGCGCCGACAATTAGGGACAAGGGAAGTATGAATAAGCCCAGCGTTTCCACGACAGAACCGAAGGCCTCGACGTAGGAGTGAAATGGCATGCTGAGAAGGCCGAGACGTCCCTGCTTCCAGTTGAAGATGAGACGGTCATGCTTGAACGCAGTTTGAACAAGTCCGAGTTGCCAGCGGCGTCGTTGACGGGCGAGCATGGAGAACTTGCGAGGACACTCGGTCCAGCACACAGGATCGGTCGTGAAAACCATCTGCGACTTCCAGCCTTTTTTCTCGTAGAACGTGTGCAAGGCCGCGATCATGTCAATGTCTTCGGTGACGGTGTCATTACCGAAGCCGCCAGCAAGCATGGCGGATTCGCGATGGATGAGGCAAAATGCGCCAGAAGTGATGAAGTTGCCGTTCAAGAAATTCCAGGCTGGCCGACCGAAAAGAAAGGTACGGATGTATTCGACGACCTGGCAGCGTTCAAGCCAGGTGGCGGGGAGGCCGATTTCGGTGACTTCACCGTTAACCATAGTGCATCCGTTAGCGATGCGGACGAGACCGCCGCTGACGATGGTATTCACGTTGGCGTGCATGATGGGCGCCATGAGGCGAAGAAGAGCCTTGCGCTCGACGATGGAGTCCGCGTCAACGGTGCAAAAGAATGGACTGCGGCACATATTGAGGCCGGTATTGAGGGCCTCTGCCTTGCCGCCGTTTTCTTTGGCGAGCACGAGCAGGCCGGGCACTTCGGGATTGAGGAAATATCCCCAGGGCGCTTTAGAGGGAATGCGCTCACGGTAGATAAGATCCATACGCTTAAGGTTGAATTCGGATATCAGGCGGCGAAGAGTTCCGTCGGTCGAGCCGTCATCTACGACAATGATTTCTTTCTCCGGGTATTCGAGGCGAAGCAGGGCATGGATGGTGGTTGTGATGACGCCTTCTTCGTTGTAGGCGGGAACAATGAGAGTGATGGGCGGCGTGGCGGGAGAGTCCGCGATGTCAGCATAGCCGGTGTGGGCCGCAAAACGAGAATGCAGTGTGACGGCGTATAGCGAGATTGCCATCAACATCGTATAGACGCCGTTGGCAACGATGAAGTAAATCAAAATGATGAGGTTGGCGTAGTCGAGCGAGCGCAGAAGGATTCTATGCACCGGAAGGATTGTCCTTTCTGCTGGTGCCGCTGCCAAACTTGCTGGAACTGCCGGGCTTGCTCGCGCCACTGCCGAAGCGTATGTTGCTGCCGGATTGGATACGGCCGAGAACCTGTTTGGCCTTGGAACTGATTTGACCGGAATCCTGCTGGCTCAGGACGTTGAGAACAGATACAAATTCGTTGGTCGGGTTGACGGCCAAAGTATCCATGAGGGCGACCTGCACCGCGAAAGAGTCATTGCTAGTGAGTTGGGAGAGCATGAGGGAAGTCTTGCCCATGGAAGCCATTTTTCGAGCGACATTTTCTGCCATAAGTCCCTGGTCGCCCCCCGCCGCCATGGCCGCGGCCAACTCGGTAATGACCCCGCGCCGTTGGAATTCATCGCATGTCTGTTCCATGGCGAACTGGTCTGAGGTGTCAATAAAAAACTGGAACAACCCCTCGCGGCCTTTGGGGCCGAGAGCGCGCAATGTCTGGACAGCTGCTTCGCGAACGAGCCAGCGTTCGTCAGTAAGGCGGGCAACGACATCCGGAATCAAGTCGGCATAAAAACTATCCGCACCCGCGCGAACACTGTGCAGGCGAACGTACTCGTTCGGGTCTTGCATGAGACGGCGCAGCATGGCGATGGCATTTTGGTCGCGGAAATAGCGGGCAATGTAGCAGCTGCGGGCGCGGACGTCTTCAAATTCATCAAATTGACATTTTTCGAGGACGGCGTGATACAGCGCGGGGGAGAAATCGTTTTTCGTAAGACGGGATTTGACGGCGGCGCGCTCGCAGATCTGGCGGATCGTGTCGGTGACGAAGAAACGAACACGACGGTTTTTGTGGGTGAGGCTCGGCAAAAACAAGTCCAATTCTTCAAGGCGGTAGCAGAGTAAAGCGGTTTTAACTGTGCGAAGGGAAAGATCGCTGCCTTCCTCGATGGCTTTGCGCAGTTCCTCGATAAGAAGGGGTGCAACTTCAGGATCGTGACCGCGGCCCAGAGCTTCCACAGCAACCCTGCGAACTTGGGCCGACGGGTCATGCAAGGCGGCGATCAAAAATGGCTTCGCGTATGTCGGGCTTAGGCGCCCAAGGTAATTCACGGCGAGCGCACGGGGTACGGTGGCCACACGGGTGCGGTAGATGGCATTTAATGCTCGTGGGGGTGGAGTTGCCTGCGCGGCTATGGTTTTACCAAGAAAAGTGCCGACGAGAACTTTGGCGTTTTTTTGGCCGAAGGCGGTACGAGCCCATTGCTCGACAAGACCGAGAAGAAAGAGGAGTTGAGCCAAACGTTCGGCGTTGTTGGGGTTGGAGGCGGCGAGCAACATTTCGGCAAGCGCTTCGCGCTCGGCAGGGGATTTAGCCTCACCTAGCGCGGAGACGGTTTGCTCAGGGCCGGACTGTCCGAGCGAGAACGCATCGACAGGGTCGCGGTATCGTTCGCGGGCGGCGTCTTTTTGGATGAAGAATCGTTTGCGTATGATCCTGCGCCGGATCAAAAAGAGGAAAAACACGAGATTCAGGCTTACGACGAGCACGACAAGCCAGAAGACGAGTTGTCCTACATTCTCAAGCAGCATTTGTGCTCAGACGGCCAGCGTGATTCCCAACAAGGGGGAGGGAACGCAAGGAGAAACTTTGCCCATCAGCAAGCTTCGATTTCAACCCCAGAATTGTTGGGGTGAAGTATAGCAGAGCGGTCGGGGAGCACGAGGAATTTTGCTCAGTTACAATCTTTAACGTGACGCCTGCCATTTTGTGCCGTGACCTGCGCAAGACTTACGACGGAAAAGTCGAGGCCGTGCGCGGATTGAGCCTGGAAATTCAGGCTGGCGAGTGCTTCGGCCTTCTCGGGCCGAACGGGGCCGGCAAGACGACGACCATCGAAATTCTAGAAGGCCTCTTGCAAGCTACTTCCGGCGAGGTTTCCATTTTCGGCTACAACTGGCGCCAGAATGAACGCGAAATGCGCGAGTGGCTGGGGATTTCGCTGCAGGAAACCAGACTCTCAGAAAAGTTGACCGTGCGGGAAACGGTAAACCTGTTTGCCAGCTTTTATCGCGAGCCCCGATCAAGCGATGAAGTGCTTGATGAATTGCAACTGACTGAGAAAGCTGACAGTTGGGTGGGGAAGCTATCCGGCGGACAACGGCAAAGACTGGCCGTGGCGACGGCCCTGGTGTGCAATCCTAAGATTTTATTTCTGGACGAACCGACGACTGGGCTTGATCCGCAAAGCAGGCGGCAACTATGGGACATAATTCGCAAGTTTCAAAGCGATGGCGGCACGATTTTGCTGACGACGCACTACATGGACGAAGCCGAGAAGTTGTGTAACCGCCTCGCGATTGTGGATCACGGGCGAATTATTGCCGAGGGATCGCCGGAAGAACTGATCGAGCGATTGGGCGGACATCAGGTGGTCGAATTTGCCATAGAAGGCGGATCCGATGGAGCGATGCTACAGGCATGGCGCTCGCTGCCCGGAGTCGAGACCGTCCATGAATCTGATGGTCTATATGCGCTGACGGTGAAAGAAGCACATTTGACCATTCCGGCGCTGCTGGATGCGATTCGCCAACAGGGAAATACGTTGAGGCACTTAACGACAAGGCAGGCAAGTTTGGAGGATGTGTTTGTGCGCCTGACCGGCAGGCATTTGCGGGAAGAATGAGATGAGCACGTTGCAAGAAGTACCGAAGGTAGAAAGGCCTGGCCGCTATCCGGCCAAGCGTAATGGCCGATGGTCGGGTTACCGGCATTTGCTCGGGGCGAGAATGCGCGAACTTCAGCGTGAGCCTGAAGTCGTGTTTTGGGTCTTCGTGTTTCCACTTCTCCTGGCAGCGGGACTGGGCATTGCTTTCCGCGAGAAACCACGCGATGCTTCCCCGATTGCAGTGGTGGAGGGTGCTCAAAGTGCTGCAGATCTGCTGGAGAGCTCTCCGCAACATGAGTCATTCAAAGTGCAAGTGGTTGGCGAAGAAGCCGCCAAGCAGGGTTTCCGGTTGGGCAAATTCGACCTGATCATTGAGCTCGGCGGCGAGGGAGGATTTCAGTATCAGTATGATCCGGCGCGCCCCGAGAGCGTGTTGGCGCGATCGGAGGTAGACGATGCGATTCAAGCCGCCGCGGGACGAAAAGATGTTGTGGCGACTACGACGGTAACGTCATCAGAGCCGGGCTCGCGCTACATCGATTTTCTAATTCCAGGCCTGCTGGGCATGAACCTGATGAACTCTGGCATGTGGGGCATTGGGTTTGCGCTCGTCGATATGCGGCAGCGCAAGCTGCTGAAGCGCTTTGTGGGCACGCCCATGCGGCGGGGCGATTTTCTGCTGGCGCTGCTCTCGAGCCGGCTGGTACTGATGCTTATCGAAATTGCGTTGCTCCTCACGCTGGGTGTGCTCATGTTTCACATGAGAGTTTTGGGCTCGCTATTAGCGATTCTGCTCTTGGGCACGATCGGGGCAGTGTCCTTTGGGGGGATTGGGTTGCTTACGGCCAGCCGCGCTCAGAAAATTGAAAGCGTGAGCGGGCTCATGAATTTGGTCATGATGCCGATGTGGATTTTTTCCGGCGTGTTCTTCTCCTACGAGCGCTTTCCCGCAGTTATCCAACCGGCCATAAGAGCGCTGCCACTGACCGCGCTGAATGATGCGTTGCGGGCCAATATTTTGCAAGGAACGTCATTATTTCGCTTGTGGCCGCAGCTGCTTGTGCTCAGCGTGTGGGGTGCAATTTCGTTTCTATTGGCGCTGAAGTGGTTCCGCTGGACGTAAGCAAAATGCTTATCCACCTGCGATGGCGCCGATGATGACGAAGGGTTCCTTGCCGCAGACTACATCGGAAGGAAGAGGTTCATCCGGAGATTGGTGAGACCAGTCTTCTTCGCAGGCGAAGAAGCGAAGGAAGGCACGGCGCTCTTTGGTAGTGTGATCGCGGATAGTGCCACGCAGCATGGGATAGCGCGTCTCGAGTGCGTCCAATACTGCGCGCGTAGTGATGGGAGATGTAACTTCGAGCGCGATTTCGCCATCAGCATGGGCAAGGTTTCGCAAGTGGAAGGGAAGAATAACGCGAATGATCGCGCTGGCGCTCATGTCATTGTGTTCCGAATCGTAGGGCGGCGCGAGCTTTTGCCTTAGCGGCTTCCTCTTCGCGACTCTTCGGGGGTGCGTCCGTTGCGAGCGAATGGAGCAGGCGGGACGCAACTTCAGCGACTTCATCAATCGCAGCCAGGAACGCCGCTTCATTGGCCTTCGAGGGCTTGTTGAATCCGCTGATCTTTCTGACAAATTGTTGTGATGCGGCCCGAATTTCTTCGTCCGTCACCGGAGGGTCGAAGTTAAAGAGAGTCTTTATGTTTCGGCACATGATACTTAACCTTCGTTTTTAATATTATTACGCCGAGTGGCGCGGCCGAGTCGCGAAGATTGCACTGTCGCCATTTCCATCTCTTTGGGTTACGCCAGCGTTTGCACTTCCACGCTCAAGACCGCAGGTAAATCGCGCACGATCGGGTTCCAGCTATTGCCGGCGTCGGCAGAGCAATAAACCTGACCTCCGGTGGTGCCGAAATAGACGCCGCATTCATCGAGCCGATCCACAGCCATGGCGTCGCGTAGAACATTTACATAGCAATCTTTTTGCGGCAGACCCTTGGTGAGTGGCTCCCACTCATTTCCCCCCGAGCGGCTGCGGAAGACCCGTAATTGTCCGTCAAGAGGGAAGTGCTCGCTATCGCTTTTAATGGGGACAACGTAAATCGTCTCCGGTTCGTGAGCATGCACATCAATGGCGAAACCGAAGTCAGTCGGCAGATTACCGCTGACTTTTGTCCACTGGTCTCCCGCATTGTCGCTGCGCATGACATCCCAGTGCTTCTGCATGAAGAGCACATTCGGACGAGCAGGGTTCATGGCGATGTGGTGCACGCAGTGGCCAATCTCGGCAGTCGGGTTGGGAATATATTTGGAATAGAGTCCCTGGTTGATGGGCTTCCACGTCTCTCCGCCATCATCCGTGCGAAATGCGCCTGCGGCCGAAATGGCAATGTAGATTCTCTTCGGATTGCCCGGGTCAAGAATGACTGTGTGCAGGCACATACCCCCTGCCCCCGGTTGCCAACGAGGGCCAGTGCCATGGCCGCGCAGGCCCGATAGTTCTTTCCAATTCTTCCCGCCGTCGGCCGAGTGAAAGAGAGCCGCGTCTTCAACACCGGCGTAGACAGTTTCGGAATCGTCCAGGGACGGTTCGATATGCCAGACGCGCTTAAATTCCCAGGGATGCTGCGTGCCGTCGTACCATTGGTGCGTGGTCAGCGGTGCGGCTGCCGAGTCGTACACAAATTTATTGCTCTCCCCTTTCGGCATGCCATCAGGCGTCGTGGTTTCACCCGGAGGCGTGCCGGGCTGATGCCAAGTTTTGCCGCCGTCATCGGATCGCTGAATGACTTGCCCGAACCATCCGCTGGTTTGCGAGACGTAAATACGATTCGGATCTACCGGAGACCCTTTCATGTGATAGATTTCCCATCCGGCAAAGTGCGGGCCCGAAACGGTCCAGTCATCGCGCTTGCCATCGGAAGTCAGAATGAATGCGCCTTTGCGCGTGCCAACAAGAACTCGAACTCCGCTCATGAAGCCTCCCGGTATGACGTCTCTTCGCTAATTGAATCTTTTGCCCCAGCCCATCGCAATGCTTCTTTCCTATCAAGAAATGCATGCATCGCGAGGATTTTATCGCCGCGCACGGTATAAACATCCGCCAATTTTACTTCTTGCCACGAGTCTGTATCGTTCGTGCGAAATCGAGCATGAACAAACACGATGATCTTGTCGTTCGAGATGACAAACCCTTCCGGCTCGCTGCTTCCTTCGGCCCATCCAGCGCGGGATTCCGTCAGATATTGCTTCACCGCTTGGCGCCCTTGCCGCGCCCCGCCGCCGGGGAATTCAGCCGGTTCGACCCACTCGATGTTCTCTTCCAAGGGCGCGACGGCTGCATCCATGTCACCCCGGTTGAATGCGGCATAAGCTCCGCGTAAAGCAAGAATGATTTGATTCATATCCATCAGGCTCTGCGAACTGCTTTGTTTGTGGAGCTTCCAATCGGCGCGAAAAGCAGGCACATGCCGGACAAAGTCACCATTAAACGAAGTATAAGAGAAAATTCACTGTCACTACCGATGAATTCCCTGCGTCTACTTACCGCTATAGGCCCGCTTCAACGCGGCGATGTCGAACTTGACCATCTTCATCATGGCGGCAAAGACTCGTTGAGATTTCTTCTTGTCTTTGTCGCCCATCATTTTGAAGAAGACTTTGGGTACAATTTGCCACGACACGCCATATTTGTCTTCCAGCCAGCCACACTGAATTTCTTTTCCACCCGCGGTGAGTTTTTTCCATAGGCGATCGATCTCTTTCTGGTCGTTGCAATAAACCATAAAAGAAACGGCGGGGGTGAATTTGTACATGGAACCGCCGTTGAGGGCGATGAACTTCTGGCCTTCGATTTGGAATTCTGCGATCATGACCGAGCCTTTGGGACCGGGTCCAGCATCTCCATACCGCTCTACCTTCAAAATCTTTGAGTTCTTGAAGATGGATACGTAATACTTCGCCGCTTCATGGGCATTACCATCGAACCACAGAAAGGGAGTTATTTTCTGCATGCATTATCCTTCGCCGGTATTAAGCAATATTGTGACCGATTCGGGGCGGCCGACGCGACTTGCAAAAAGCGGGAGCGACGGTTCAAAGCTTTCGAGTTGGGGAAATGCAAGACCGATCTAAAAGATTGATCCTCACACTCGAAGCGATCGCCATCGTTCCCGTCGCCCTCTCTTTAGGCTGCCTTTTCTGCTACTTTTTCGCAATTGACCATCCAGGGAGTCCCGAAGCGGTCGGTAAACATCCCGAAGCGTACCGCCCAGAAAGTTTCTGCGATTGGCATATGGATCGTGCCGCCTTCGGAGAGCGCACTAAAGATGCGGTCCGCTTCTTTCGGGTCGGTGACCGAGATATTCACCGAAAATCCACCCGGTTTAGAGTAGCGGCCCGGAGGCGCATCCGAGGCCATAAGTACTTGCCCATTTATGGTCATCCGACCATGCATAATCTTGCTCTTCCACTCTGTAGGAAGCTGCTCCGTGCCCGGAGCTCCTTCATTCGGAATCAAAGCTTCGATTTTGCCGCCGAGAACTTTTTCATACAGCTTGAACGCGGCTTCGCAGTCGCCGTTGAACAACAGATAAGGATTTAGTTGCATAGCAAACTCCGAGATTGATTTTTTGTGCTTCACGTGCGACTATAAGAATGTAACTTGCAAATTGCAAGTGAACAATTGTAAAAAATGCGAGCATCATCTAAGAGCGCGGTGAAACGCCGTTCCGGATGTCCTTTGAACGCATCGGTTGAGATGCTGGGCGACCGTTGGTCTCTACTGATTATTCGCGATATGATGCTGCGGGGATCGCGAACCTTCAATGAATTTCTTAACTGCTATGAGGGCATTGCGACCAACATCCTCTCCGATCGCCTAAAGCGCCTCGTCGGTTACGGGATTCTGGAGACGGAACCGGATGCAGAAGATGGCCGCAAACTGATTTACCGATTAACGGAAAAAGGAATCGATCTGGCTCCGGTTATGACCGAAATGGTGCTCTGGGCTGCTGCGCACGAAAAGACAGAGAACCAGGCCCTGGTCGATGACATGAAAAAAGACAAAGCGGAATTTCAGGCCCGAATTCGGGCACGCTGGCTGCACGGCCGGCGAGCTACTCGGGGTCCTCGGGAATCTCGACGGGATACGTAGGGGCTTGCTTCTTGGGCGTTTTTGCGTGCGAGGCGTGGGGTAGGCTGAACGCGCCTGCGCTGTAGTGGCCTTTCTTCTCGACATCGTATTCTTTGGGCAAGGTAGGCAACTGTGCGCCATCGCCTCCTAGCTGCCGCGCTCTCTCGATGATGATTTCTGCCCGACCGTTGTACGCGGTCACTTTTCCATGTACTTCGACGTTTCGGCCTTCCAGCTGCCGAACATCCCCGATATTCTTCAAACTTCGAGCGAAAACCACAGCGGCAAATGGGCATGTGGGCGAGTCAGGGCAGAAACTCAGAATCGTCACTCCATGTTCCAGTCGATTGACGTGATAAATTTTGCCGCCGACACAACGCACTTCGCCGATATGCTGCGCCGCATCGGCATGATCAAGGCATTGCGCCTCCGAGGTCGCGGCCGCGTTGAAGAGCACGAACAGAATTAGAAGTAAACGCACGCCACTATGCTAGACCCGACGGCCTGCATCATAGCCTTGCAATGGAGAAAAAATATGAATGTTGTCCCGAAATGGGACGACGCGTGGGAACCAATTGCGCGAGAATGTGAGCGGGGCAGGCGCAGTCCTACCCCGTACGCGTAAGTTCCGAGCCGAAGGCTAGTTGAACGCTTTGACGGCCGCTGCTTCGTCGTCCTTCACGTCGAACACCGTATAAAGCTTTGTGATCTGCAACAGGTCGTGAACCTTTTTGGTGAGGTTGAGTAGCTTTAGCTCACCACCCTGATTTCTAACCGTGGTGTAGGCACTTACCATTTCGCCGATGCCTGAGCTGTCAATGTAAGTTACATCAGCAAGATTCAGCAGGATTTTTTTGTTGCCTTTGGCGAGAAGATCACGCACGGCGTCGCGCAAAATGACGCTGCCTTCCCCCAGTGTGATGCGCCCGCTGCAATCCAGAATGGTTACGCCGTTGACCTGGCGCACGTTGGTTTTCATGGTCACTTGAGAAGCCTCCTAAGTGCCCGCGGTTGGCCCGTGGACATGTTTGACTAATTTAATCTGTGTGCCTGTGGGCGAAGGTTGAATGTCAACCTCGTCCATAAACGAGCGAATCAAAAAAATTCCTCTGCCCGATGTTTTCATCAAGTTCTCAGGGGCAAGCGGGTCAGGGATCGCCGCCGGATCAAGCCCCTTTCCCTGATCACAAATGGTAATCACTAGATCCTGGGCGGTGCGCTCAAACTCCAATTTTACCTTCTTGCCGGGATCATAAGCGTTTCCATGGAGCACAGCGTTAACGGCAGCCTCGCGCACGGCCATCGCAATCCGCATGGTTTCTTCTTCATCGAAGCCATTTTCCGCCGCGATGCGGCTCGCAGCCTGTTCGGCGCTATCCACCGTTTCCAACGTCGAATCCATCGTGTAGGAGACCCGTTGTTCGGTCATGGCCAAGTCGAAATAATCCGTGCTCCCATGTTAATGCCGATTCCGGCGCCAGCGCGCGAGAAAAAGCCGCGAATTGCGGAATCGGTAGTTTGCCTTGTCCACTGTGGAAATGTCAACGCACGCCTCCACGAATTCAAGCCAGAGTTTCAAGGTTTACGCGCTCGCGGTGAAGTGCATCAAAGGTAAATACGGGATAAATTAACAATCCCGTCGTAATTTCATGACATAATCAGGCCCAAACAGGAACACTATAGATTCCGAATGCCTATAACTACGACGATCAAGCGGAAGGCCAATATTCTTATATCGCTTTCCTGCGTCATGGTCTGTGGCAACCTCTTTGCCGCGACAACAAACCCGCCTGCGCCGACCTCGCTAGATAACGGGTACAAGCTGTTGTACGACTTGCGGTTCGACAGCGCTCATGGTGTTTTTGCGGCGTGGACCCGGGAACACCCTGACGATCCGCTCGGGCCGGTTTCCGATGCCGCGGGGTATCTCTTCTCCGAGCTCAACCGCCTTGGAATACTGGAAGGTCAATTTTACGAGTCTGACAAGCAATTCGATGGACGCAAAAAAGTCACCCCTGATCCGGTCGTTCGAGACCAGTTCGCGGCTGTTCTCGATGAAGCAGAAACGCGGGCCAAGGCGCGTTTGGTAAAGAATGCGAAGGATCGCGATGCGCTATTCGCCATGACGATGGCGTCGGGATTGAAGGCAGATTATGCGGCATTGATCGAGAAGAGCAATCTTGCGTCACTGCATTTCACGCGGGACTCGGCGCATTGGTCAGAACAATTGCTCGCCGTGGATCCGGATTGTTACGATGCCCACCTGGCTGGAGGGTTTGCGAAATACATTGTTGGGAGCATGAGCACCCCCATGCGATGGCTGCTGCGCATGGGCGGAATTGCAGGAGATAAAGAGCAGGGGATTACAGAATTGAAACTTACGGCAGACCATGGTGAATATCTGGCACCATTCGCCCGCATCCTGCTGGCGATTGCCTACGTGCGTGAAAAGGAAACGTCTCGCGCACTGTCGATACTGGCCGCGCTTGAGGCAGATTTTCCGAATAATCCATTATTTGCGAAGGAGATTGCGCGATTGGATGCGAGTCGCTGATTCCTTCATTGGATCGAAATCGAGTTTCTGGTTAAAAATCCTCCAACTCCGGAACGCTAAAAAATGGGATTCGGGTAGGTGCCGCGTCTTCCAGCCCGAGCATTCCGCCCATGTGAACAAGATTCTGCTGCTTATAGTGTCTGTTGATCGCGTCCATGGTGCGGCTGATGGTTTCGCGCTTGGTGTCGTCGAAAAACCTCAGCGTCAGAAACTTGTCGGGCACTAGGTCGAAGAGCCATACTCCGACGTGAACCGGAGTACATTCGGGGCAATCCTGCCATAGTTCACGAAGGTGATCCTGAAGCGTCATGGTGTCACGGCAAGCTTGGATGCGACGGCTTGCGTTCCATCCCGCAGGCTGAGTGTGATGATGGGCTTGCCCCCAATGAGTAAAGGCAATGGAGGCTCCAATACCCCGTGACCACATATCCAGGCGGCGCAATTTCGCAGCGGCTGCGTTGAGCAGTTTGAGTGCGACCTGGTAGGCGGCATCTCGCGTGCGGTATTTCGGCGCCAGCACGTGTTGTTTGCCGAGAGTCTTGCGCGGCGAGTCGGGCTTTTCCTCCCAATCCTCACCGTGCAGCCAATACCACATGGTTTCACCCAAAACACTGCCCCAAATTGTCCGCATCTGCTCAGAGGTAAGTTTGTAAAGCTGTTCAACCTTCGTAATTCCATGTTGGGTCAAACGACGCTCCATCGCATTGCTAACGCCAACAATATCCTGCAATTTCAGACAATAGAGAGCGTGGGGTAAGTCTTGTTTCAGCAAGATGGTCAAGCCATCCGGCTTGCAGAGATCAGCCGCGGTTTTCGCGAGATAACTGTTTGGGGCGAGCCCGATGGAACAACGTAATGACGCTCCTAAATTGCGCAACCCTTGTTTGATTCGGTAGCTCAACGTTGTGGCATTGGGAAGAAAGCGCTCCCGGCCCATAAGCTGGCAAGCGACTTCATCCACCGACCAGACTTTATGAATGGGGATCTGCTCTTCGATGGTCTGGAGAATTTTCTTCTGGTATTCCACGTACACTTTGGGTCGGGCTTCGACGATTTCGATATGAGGGCAAAGTAGCTTGGCATCTTTGACTCCGGTGCCCGTCTTCACACCGTAAGCTTTGGCTTCATAGCTGGCAGCGAGGCAACAAGTGGAATCGGTATTTACTGCGACAATTCCTACCGGTCGTCCACGGAGCTCTGGCCGGTCCTGCTGTTCCACCGTCGCGAAGTAGGAATTGAGGTCAAGAAACAACCAGTCGACGGTCGGATATTGGCCCTCGGAATATGCCGGCAAGCTGCCATTCATGACGAGGGATAGCGTACACTAAGGGCGAATAAAAAGCGAAATAATAAAACATTTTTAATGTCCTCGGGAGGCTGGCCGAAGCGAATTAAGGATGCGATTCAGGCTCGATCCTCGCTGAAAGAGCCTCAAAATGCCGCACTTTCTCGATTTTTGAGTTGGCCTACAAGCTTGCGTTCGCGGCTTTTTGGCCGATCATAACCGCATCCTGCATCTGCCGGAACAGGTCGCCCATGGCCGCGGGAGAATGTGACATCAGGATCGTATTACTCTTGTCGCTGGCCCCAATTTCTTTCATGGTGTCAAGGTATTGCGTCACGAGAACCAGCATCATCACGTCGTGAGGAGTGGAACCCTCCACAGCTTTTGAAAAAGCCTCCACGGATTCCTTCAAGCCTTCAATAATGGCTTTGCGCTGGTTGGCGATGCCCTGGCCCTGCAAGGCTTTACTCTCTGCTTCGGCCTCGGCTTGTTTTACTTTCAAGATCTTTTCTGCTTCGCCACGAGCTGCCGCGGCTACCTGTTCGCGCTGCGCGGCATTGATGTCGTTCATGGCGCTTTTTACTTTATCGTCCGGTTCGATGTCAGTCACAAGCGCCTGATCAATAGCATAGCCGTAAGTCTTCATCACATCGCTCAAGCTGTCTTTAATCGCGATAGCAATGTCGGATTGCTGCAAGAAGGCATCGTCAAGAATCATTTTTGGGACATGGCCGAGAATGACGTTAAAGACATATGACGAAATCTGTTGCTTCGGGTTGGCGAGCTTGTAAAACGCTTCATACACGTGATCGGAAATCACGTGATATTGCACGGAGACAGGAATTTTCACAAAGACGTTGTCTTTCGTTTTCGTCTCCACGTCGAGTGCCAGTTGCTGCACGCGAAGATCAATGCGCCCGGCGATCTGGTCAAGCCAGGGCAACTTGAAATTGATTCCGGCATTGGCAACGCGCAGGAATTTTCCCATGCGCTGCACCACGACAGCCTCGGCGGTTTGCACCTGAAAAAAACCCTTGAGGATTGTTCCGATAACAAAGAACGCCAGAATCGCGAAGAAGATAAACTCTAGAGTTTGCGAGAAGTCCATTGGGTTTTCTCCGAAAATTTTCTAGTCACACTGACCGATCAACAGGCAATAACCGTCGGGATCATCCATCTGCATTTCGCCTTTTTCCATATAAAACGGGTATGTGATCTCAGAAACTTTAACACCCAGCCCCAACAGATGTTCACGAAGCGCAACCAGATTGGGAGAATACATGTAAAACAGAACACCTTGATCGCCCTTTTTGTACGCCGAGTCATCGCGTCGCGCGAACATAATATGGGCGCTGCCGGATTTCAAAGTGCGCCCATTGCATGGTTCCATCGTCTTTCTTCCAGTTACTTTTTATGTGGAAGCCGAGTTGCTGGTAAAAGCGCATCGAATTTTCTACATCGGTGACATGGGCCATCGGAATCAAGCCATTGATCAGGGATCCCATGCGTCTTTATATACCCTGCGATAGCGCGCGTAAACTCTGCAACTTCGCCTGTAGAATGAACATCTGTTGACTGGATATGTGCTTCATCGTCCAATCCGATTGGGGGAATTGCCGATGAAGACGCAGTGTTTTTCCTTTAATCAGATTCCGCACACTACACCCTTATTTTCCGACTTTCTAGCTGAAGCCCCGAAGGCCAAGCAATTCTATCCCCGGTCGGCTCGGTTCTTGAGTTGGTTTCGTGACGCGGCAGTCGAATTGAAATACGACTCCGGCCGCCGCGAGCAGGTAGCGGCGATTCTGGAAAGACAAAACCGGTCTTGGGGTGCGTCGCCTCAGACTTTGGAGAATCTCGCCCGCTTTCGACGCGGGGCGTGCGTATTTGTGACTGGCCAGCAAGTAGGGTTATTCGGGGGCCCGCTGTTCACGATTCTCAAAGCGCTGACTGCCATCAAATTTGCCGATGAGGCATGTAGCGGCGGTATTGATTGCGTTCCGGTTTTCTGGCTGGCGAATGAAGACCATGACCTGGAGGAGGTCAATCACGTTACCGTCCCTGGGACAGACTTCTCCTTGCGTGAGTTGACCGCGCCAACCCAGGGTGTCATTGATTCATCGGTCGGGTCGATTGAGTTCGGGCAGGAAATCCTTGCCGTCGTCGAGCGGGCGGGGGAACTGCTCGGCGCCTCAAGAATTATGGAGTTGCTTCGGAATGCGTATCGCCCGGGAGAAACGTATGGCGGCGCGTTTGCCAAGCTGCTTAGCTATTTATTTGGCGATAGGGGATTGATCCTGCTGGATGGATCCGATTCTGAACTTCGCAGAATTGCCCAACCGCTCTTCGTTGCGGCGATCGAGCGGGCGGGCGAACTGGACGAGGCGTTACTGGCCCGCGGACGAGCGCTGGACACGGCGGGTTACCATCAACAAGTAAAGGTCACGCGTTCTTCCACCCTCTTATTTTCGATCCAAAATAAGGCAAGGATGGCCATCCATCGATCCACCAATGGAATCAGCAAAGGGGAGTTTGTAATTGGGGAGAAGAAAATCAGCGAAAGCGCGTTGCTGTCGGAGATTCATGCAAACCCCGGGAATTTCAGTCCCAACGTATTACTGCGGCCCGTGGTGCAAGACTATCTGTTGCCAACGTTAGCCTATGCAGGTGGCCCTGCCGAAGTTGCGTATTTTGCCCAATGTGGTGTGGTTTATGAAGCGTTGGCAGGACGAGTTACTCCCGTGATATCTCGCCTATCGGCGACGCTTGTTGAGGCTAAAGCGCAAAAGCTACTGGAGCATTATGGATTGGCTTTCGCGGATCTCTTCGATGGCGCGAATGCATTGCGCGAGCGCTGCGCGGCGCGTATGGTTCCGGCAGATGTGCGGGCAGCGTTCGAGTCAGCGTCTATGGATTTAGATCGCTCTCTCGGAAGAATTCGAGAAGCTATCGGCAAACTGGATTCCACGCTGATCGCTGCATGCGCGACGGCGGCATCGAAAATGCATCATCAGATCGATCGGCTGCAGGGCAAATCTGCTCGAGCGGAACTCGCACGGAATGAGCTTATAAGCCGCCATGCGGAGTTGCTGACAAACAGTCTCTATCCACACAAGTCTTTGCAAGAAAGGGAAATCGCTGGAGTCTATTTCCTCGCCCGTCATGGGCTTGATCTGCTTAATCAGCTGTACGCTGACCTTCGAACGGATTGCGTGGATCATCAGCTTATAAGGATTTAACGGTCGATGTAACTTGCCTACTCGACGTAGGGCCCTTCTTGTACTGCCGCCTCCATGCATCTTATGATTCAATGAAGAGCACATCAATGGTTTCGCTTGCTAAAACTCCATTTCGGCGATTGATTGCGATGCCAGTGGCCCGTGTCTTTCCAGGAATTGTGCTTTTTCTTGCCCGCCCTTCGCATCAGCAGGACATTTTTAATATTGTGTGGGTATTGGTATTTGGTTTTGCCACGTTGAACATTCTGAGCATGGCTGCTCGGCAGCACGAAGTATCGCGAAGAAGACTGAACTTCGGAGAGCTTCTGGCAATCATCATCGTTTTTGTGGCCCTTACGCTGTTGATATGGGAAATGCTGAACCTATTTCATGTTTTCCCCATCAAACTTCAGCTCTAGCGTAGTCCGATAGCCTGCCCGTCGGCAGTGGGGTATGATGAGCAAGCTATGGCAAAGTCTGACAAGAAAACTGCATTCGAAGTTACCTGTCCTTGCTGCAACGCGGTGCTCAAGGTTGATCCTGAAATGCAAGCGGTAATCGCTTATACGGCTGCGGTAAAGCCCAAGACGTTTAATGATATTGAAGAGGCCGCCCGGGCGATGAAAGAGCAGGATAATCGCCGCGATTCCATTTTCCGGCAGTCTGTGGAGAACCAAAAGCATGCTTCTGATTTGCTGGAGAAAAAATTCCAGGAAGCCATTAAAAAAGCCAAAGAGACGCCTGATACCGGCAGACCCATTCGCGACTTCGATCTCGATTAACATCTGATTTCTTCGGCCGTGCTATATTCGGCTTTCCGTGTCCAACACCGAAGGCAAACTCTATCCCCGAACTGCCCTTGCACTCCTTACGACACTTAACCTGCTCAATTACGTTGACCGTTCCGTTCTTTTTGCGGTGCAGCCCCTTGTCCAGAAAGAATTTCACCTTACCAACACGGAAGTGGGATACCTAACCAGCGCCTTTCTGGGCTTCTATATGGTGGCTGCGCCATTCACTGGCCCACTGGCCGACCGCTTTTCCAGGAAGAAACTGATCGTATTTGGCGCAATCTTCTGGAGCGCCCTTACGCTACTGACGGCGGTGACGCACACCTATTGGGAGTTGCTCATCCGACATACTCTCGTAGGCATTGGCGAAGCTACATTCGTAACCATTGCGCCGACCTTTGTCGCAGATTCTTTTCCCGAACGGCTGCGCGGCCGAATTTTTGGCATTTTCTACCTTGCCATTCCGGTGGGTACGGCTGCGGGCTACCTGCTTGGCGGGAGCTTGGGTTCGACGCATGGCTGGCGTTTCCCTTTCTACATTGCCGGCGCGCCGGGATTTCTGCTTGCGCTTGCCATTATGTTCTTGCCGGAGCCGCCTCGCGGGCAGTTCGACTCAGCCAAAGAGACTCCGGAGCGCGCAAGCGTGCGTGGACTCTGGCGCAATCCGGCATTTTTGACGGTCACGCTCGGCATGGCCGCCAGCACTTTTTCGCTTGGCGGAATTCAGGTTTGGATGCCGACATTTCTCTCTCAAGCCCGGGGATATTCGCTCGAAGCCGCCAACAGAATGTTTGGCATGATAATCGTTGTCGACGGCATTTTGGCTTCCCTGATCGGGGGTTGGCTCGGCGACAAACTGTTGCCGCGAATGAAAGGCTCTTATTACTTCGTTTCAGCAGTCAGCATGGGCTTGGGCGTACCCATCATGATTGTGGCGTTGTTTAATCCCGGGCCGATCATGATTCCGGCGATTGCGGTCGCCGCTTTTATGCTTCTTTTAAACACATCGCCGCTAAACACCGCCCTGGTTAATTCCGTCGGGGCCCATGTGCGGGCGACCGCAATTGCCATGAATATCTTCATTTTCCATCTGCTCGGGGATGTGCCTTCACCAACATTGATGGGCGTGGTCGCTGACCGACACTCCTTGCAAGCGGCCTTCATTCTGCCGGTCATCGCGATGGCGGTTTCATCTGTCATACTGTTTTACGGGATGCGTTTTGCGACGCCCATTCGACTCGACGATTCACCCGCCGGAGTTGCGGCTGGATGAATGTTTTCTACTGGATTGCCGGCTGCTTGCTCGGGCTGGCATGGTTGAGTCGAATCCTAGATGCGGCACGTGGCATGCCCACCGTGGCCGACATTTCTCTTCCACAATGGGACCGCTATCCTACGCTTTCGCCTCGCGTCAGCATCATTGTTCCCGCCCGCAACGAAGAAGGGACCATCGTTCAGGTTCTCGAGCAACTTCTCCAACTCGATTATGAGAACTATGAGGTTATTGCTGTCAATGACAGGTCCACTGACCGCACCGGCGAAGTGATGGACCAAGTAGTGGCTTCGGCCCAGGCGCGTGGACAGCTGAAGATTGTTCACATCGAAAACCTGCCGGCAAGATGGATGGGCAAGGCTCACGCGATGTGGAGCGCCGCCAATCAGGCGAGCGGTGCCTGGCTTTTATTTACGGATGCAGACGTTTTTTTCAAACCGGATACCTTGCGTCGGGCGCTTGCCTATGCGGAGAGCGCGTCCGCTGACCATGTCGTTTTGTTTCCGCGCATGATTATGAAAAGCGTCGGCGAACGCATGATGATTTCATTCTTTCAGACGATGTTCGTTTTTGGGCACCGCCCCTGGAAAGTAGCCGATCCAAGAACCAAAGACCACATGGGCGTGGGCGCATTCAACCTGATTCGCAGATCCACTTACGAAGCCGTTGGCACATATGAGGCCTTGCGTTTTGAAGTGCTCGACGACATGAAACTCGGAAAAGTCGTAAAGACAGCTGGCTTCGCCCAACGGAACGTCTTTGGCCATGATCTGATTGCGCTTCGCTGGGGTCACGGTGCGATGGGCATTGTGAACAATGTCACCAAGAATTTCTTCGCCGTCATGTCATTTCAGTCATGGCGGATGCTGGCGTCCACGTTCGCGGTTGCTTTTCTTAATCTAATGCCCTTCATCGGTATTTTTGCTGCGCACGGGTGGGCACGGCTGCCTTTTGCAGTCGCTCTACTATGCATATTTGCGATTTATGTCGGGATGTCCGGAGTATCGGATGTCAGGCCGTACTATTTTCTACTTCACCCCGTTAGTTCCATCCTCTTCGTCTATGCGATGCTCCGCTCAATGTTCTTGACCCTGGGTCAGGGCGGGGTCGTTTGGCGGGGCACGAAGTATCCGTTGGATGAGTTACGCCGAGGATTGGTCTAGGCCCCCAGAAATCACACGGCATTCGCATCACGGTACAGGCGCGCGGCCAGAATCCGGTTACTTGCCTAAGCTGTTCCCTGATCTTTCGAAAGATTCCGTCGGAATTGCCATTGGAATTATGTAGATTCATGTCATTGAAACTCTACAGGCAACGGCCAACTACATATCCTCGTCAAAATGTGCGATTGAAAATAGATTCCCAATTCGCTTAGGGAGAAGCCCAATGAAACATTCCGCCGCCGTTGTACTGTGTGTTTTAGCTGCATGCCTCGGTTGCAACCAAAACCGCGTTAGTTATAAAGACGCCGTGCAAAACGCCTTGAAACAGGTTGATTTGACCGACGTTTCTGTGTCGGAAGATACCTCGAAGAATACGATCACCCTCACGGGAACTCTTCATTCCGATACTGACAAATCTAAAGCCGGTGAGATCGCCCAGACGAACGCCCCAGGGGATACGATCGCGAATGAAATCAGCGTGCAGATCGTGGGCAGTGAGTCAGAGTCCAAAGATATTGCGTCGAACTTGGATGATGGCATCGAAAACAATTTCAAAGCCGCGTTGATTTCAACCCGACTGAATAAGCAAGACATAAGTTACAAAGCCAAGAACGGCGTTTTGACGTTGACCGGAAGCGTTAAACACGCCGATCAAAAGGCCCAGGCCCAAACCATTGCTGCCAAAATCCCGAACGTTCAGCAAGTTGTTAATCAGATTGAAATCAAGCGATAAGCATCAACCCAAAATAGGGATTCAGCTTATCTCATAAAATCGGGTGCGCTAACCGGCGCACCCGATTTGTCTTTTCCAGTTTCTTCGTATTTTCAAGCAGGACTCCCAGCCTCTCCCGCCCTATCGACCCAGTCAATTAACGTAAGATAATGGAATTATGTGGTATCGGCCCCGTAGCTCAGTTGGATAGAGCAGCGGTTTCCTAAACCGTTGGTCGGCGGTTCGACTCCGCCCGGGGCCTCCACGTCACTAACCAGGACAACAACCCGTAAGCCTTCCAGGAATCTAAAACGGTATGTCTTCGTCGCTGATCGGGCTTGAAGGGACCGTCTCGGGTTCCGGCGTGCGCTGATCGAAATTATTGCCGCCAGAAACTGCCCCGCGCGAACCGCCGCCAAAATCTCCGCCACCTTCGCCGCGGCCACCAAGCAGGACCAAATCGCTTGCTACGACTTCGGTCATGTATTTCTTCTGGCCACTAGTCTTGTCATCCCAGGAACGCGTCTGCAATCGGCCTTCGATGTAAACCTTGCCGCCCTTCTTGAGATATTCCCCGGCAATTTCAGCCAAGCGCTGCCACAGCACGACGTTGTGCCATTCGGTGCGATCTTGCCATTCGCCACTTTTATCTTTGAACCGCTCATTCGTGGCAATCGTAAGTTTTGCGACCGGCGTACCTTGAGGCGTGTACTTTACCTCTGGATCTTTCCCTAAGTTGCCGACGAGGATGACTTTGTTGACACTTTTACCTGCCATGAGGGACTCCTTCTGCCTGTTTTTGCTTTATGTGCTGCTCACTATACCAGAAACCGCGCGTCCTGCCTGTGATGGATGAACATTGAAGATGTGAAACCCGCGCGGCACGGCATATAGAATCAAATTGTGGGCGTCGTCAACAGCGAAAATTCCATCATCTTTTATGACGGGGTTTGTGGGTTGTGTAATCGCTTGGTTCAATTTGTCTTGAAGAGTGATTACCCCGATCATTTTCGGTTTGCGGCGTTGCAGAGCGACCTGGCGCGTCGCCTGTTGGAACCGTATCATCGCGACCTTTCTGAGTTGAGCACGGTTTACGTGATCGTGAATCCGGGCTCACTAGACGAAAAATTGTTCTCGCAATCGGACGCTGTCATCGTAGTTCTCGCTCGGCTTCGCGGAATTTGGCGGATTGCTTCATTCTTGCTTACGATTGTTCCGCGACCTTTTCGCGATTTGGTATACAGGTTCGTCGCTCGCCACCGGTACCGAATATTTGGTAGGCATGAAGCTTGCCCGCTCCCCGATCCCAAAGATGCGCGCCGATTCCTAAGTTAGATTTTGCTGTCTTCGGCCATCCGAACGAGCGGCCCAAGACAATCCACCATGCTCCCTTGTAGAATCCGTGTGCGCAGATTTTTACTGAGGATCACATGCCCGATAACGCCAGCCAGAATATTGATTCTGTCCTTCAGGAACAACGCCGCTTCGAGCCGTCCGACCAATTTCGCCAAAACGCTCACATCAAGAGCTTGCAAGAGTATGAAGATATTTATCGCGACTCGGTTGAACACCCGGAGAAGTTTTGGGGCAAAATCGCCGAAGAATTGCATTGGTTCAAAAAATGGGACAAGGTTCTTGACTGGAAAGTTCCATGGGCGCAATGGTTTGCAGGGGGACAGATCAACCTTAGCTATAACTGCCTGGATCGCCACGTTAAGACCGGGCGCAAGAATAAAGCCGCCATTATTTGGGAAAGCGAGCCGGGCGAAGTTCGCACCCTCACCTATCAGCAACTGCACCGGGAAGTTTGCAAGTTTGCGAATGTCCTCAAGTCGCTCGGCGTAAAGAAAGGCGACCGCGTAGCTATCTACATGGGGATGACTCCCGAGCTGGCCATCGCCATGCTCTCCTGCGCTCGCATCGGGGCGCCGCATACTGTCGTGTTCGGCGGATTCTCTTCCAACGCCTTGGTAGATCGCATCCACGACTCGGAGGCGGTTGCGGTAATCACACAAGATGGAGCATATCGCCGCGGAACCGAGGTGAGGTTGTTTCCCGCCGTGGAAGAAGCGCTGAAATCCTGCCCAACGGTGAAGAATGTCGTTGTTTATAAGCGCACGGGAACACCGATTAACCTTCATATAGGCCGGGATCACTGGTGGCATGAATTGATGGAATCCGTTTCTTCAAACTGTCCGGCCGAGCCGCTCGACGCCGAGCATCCGCTTTACATCCTCTATACGTCGGGAACAACAGGGAAGCCCAAAGGCGTTGTTCATACTACCGGCGGATATTCGGTCGGCACGTATTTGACTACAAAGTGGGTGTTTGACCTGAAAGAAGAAGACACCTATTGGTGCACCGCCGACATCGGGTGGGTAACGGGCCACAGCTACATTGTCTATGGACCGCTGCAAAATGGCGCGACCACGCTAATGTACGAAGGGGCACCCAACACGCCCGAGCCCGATCGCTTTTGGCGCATCATTGACCGTCATCAAGTCAACGTCTTCTACACCGCACCTACCGCGATTCGAACCTTCGTTCGATGGGGAGAGCAGTGGCCCCGCAAACACAAACTCGACAGTCTGCGCTTACTCGGCACGGTCGGCGAACCCATCAATCCCGAGGCTTGGATGTGGTATCGCGAAGTGATCGGGCACGACCGCTGTCCTATTGTGGATACATGGTGGCAAACCGAAACCGGCCACATCATGATTGCCCCCATCCCCGGGGCCATCGCCACCAAGCCCGGCTCCGCCACGCGCCCCATCCCCGGCATAGTTCCCGAAGTCGTCACCATGGATGGCCAGCCTGTTCCCGAAGGCTCGGGCGGATTCTTGATAATCCGTCAACCCTGGCCGGGAATGCTGCGCACGGTGTGGGGCGACCCTGATCGCTATGTGAAAAATTATTGGTCGCAGATTCCCGGTGTCTATTTTACGGGAGATGGTGCGCGCAAAGACAAAGACGGATATTTCTGGATCATGGGCCGCGTGGACGACGTCATCAACGTCAGCGGGCACCGCCTCAGTCCGATGGAGGTCGAATCGGCATTGGTTGCGCACGAGTCGGTTGCCGAAGCTGCCGTCGTTGGCCGTCCCGACGAGCTCAAAGGCCAGGCCATCTCGGCTTTCGTCACGTTGCAGCAAGGGAAAACGCCGAGCGACGACTTGAAGGAAGAACTGAAGAAATGGGTGGCAAAGGAAATCGGAGCATTGGCAAAACCCGATGACATTCGCTTTACCGATGCGTTACCTAAGACCCGCAGCGGAAAGATTATGCGGCGCCTGCTCCGCGAACTTGCCACGAATGGTGAGGTCAAAGGCGATACCACGACGCTCGAAGACTTGAGCGTTATCGCAAAGTTGCGCGAAAGCGATGAAAGTTAAATCCCAGCGTGGTGTGCCCGCATCCAAAACCGGCATGACATCTGATCGAGCGCTACGACAGCATTTATTGTTTGTACTGAACGAGGAAGGCGCGCACGCCAACTTTGATTCAGCCATTAAAGGCCTCCCGGCCGAACTTCGTGGTAAGAAGCCCAAGGGCTGCCCCCACTCAGCATGGCAGTTGTTGGAGCACATGCGCATCGCCCAGTTGGATATTCTCGAGTTCACGCGCAACCCGAAACACATTTCACCGAAATGGCCGGACGAGTATTGGCCCGTATCGCCCGTCCCGCCAACCGAAAAGGCGTGGAATAAAAGCGTCAAAGCATTTCGCGCCGACCTTGGTGCCATCAGTGAAATCGTCGCCGACCTGAAGACGGATCTATACGCGCCGCTCCCACATGACGAAGACAAGACGATCCTGCGCGAAATTCTGCTTGTGGCTGACCACAATGCGTACCATCTGGGCGAACTGGTCCTTCTACGCCGCATGCTTGATGCTTGGCCCTCATAGGTGCGTGCCGCTACGGGCCAGACTAAAAGTATGGCGCGCGTCCCCTGCGCGACATGAGTTCTGCTTTTACTGTATTACTGTCTTACTGAATCGGCGTGCCGTTCCGTTCGCACGTCGCTAGGTTGCCGTCCCCCGAGGAGCGAATGGCTCCTGACTGATCGGCGCAAAATGCTCTTCTGCCATAGCTCTCGCCGATGGGCACCCCGGTCAAGCGGAAGCTGGTAGCCGGTGCTCCGGCACAACCTGAAAGTTGAAATTCGTAACCGTGCCACTTGCCGCTTGCTAGCCCGCTGTTGATTAGCATTGCCTGATGTTCGTTGGGTTGGTCAGATCCGAAGCCGTCAAGATCGGAGAGTGTGCAGGTATAGCCAACATTGGGGTAGGTGGCGGCGTACGTCGTCTCGGCCGTTAAGATGGTCCGCATGGCCGACGACACGCCGGAGTCATTGGCGAACGGGCGAGCAGGCATTGGATTCTGCGTAAATGTGACGTTCGAAGCGCTTATGGACGGGCGAGTGGCCATGGCGTGTGCCTTGATACCAGCCGCGAAGCTTTTCAGAAGCTCGGGATCGTTCAAGGGCAAATGAATCGTAAGAGAAATTTCGTTCAGCTTCCACACGCCCGCTTCTATCGCCATCGAAAATGTCAGGTGCGGCATGAAGGCCGACTTCTGGGGCTGGCCGTCTTTATAGGTCTCAAAAGACAATTCAATATCATCGTCCCCGCCGTGCAATCGATCATCCTCGACCACTACGTCAACTTTCTGTCCCGTTTGTGGGTTTTGCGTGGTCAAAAGAACGCGGCCTGAATCATACATCTGCAAGTTGTTGTTCTGCGCCTGCACCTGCGAAGCGACCAATGAGTATTGCTGCAAATTGGCTAATGTGCCCGATTGCTCGAGCATCGCGCGCGTGGCAGCCGGCAGGTGTTCGACGAAAGTCCCCTGCTGTTTGCTGAAGAACATTTCGAGCAAAGCTTGTCGTGCGGTTTGTGTCGTCGCCTGAGCGGGATTTGCGGCCCACAAGTTAGAGGCAGAAACAGTCAATAAAGCCAATGCCAGCAGTCGTCGCATGAAAGTGCTCCCATCAGCGTGAAGTCTGCTGATATTGGCATAGGGCAAGCATTCCCTCCAGTTACGGAGGTAAGGCAAAGATAGAAAATGAGTTGTCGCCTAGGATGTGCTGCATTGATGGGTAGAAGGCAAATTCCACTTGACATTTAATACTATGTAGTACATAGTATGTGCAGTACACTATATGTCGAACAGCAATAATGAGCTCGAGTTGTTTGAGAACCTCCGGGGGGAACTGCGTCGTGGATCCCTCGTTGTGGCCGTTCTCGCGCAACTGCGCATGGAACGATATGGCTACACTCTGCGCAAGGCTCTCGCCGAGGATGGCATGGAAATCGATGAAGGTACGCTCTACCCGCTTCTCCGGCGTCTTGAGAGCCAGGGACTTCTAGTTAGCGAATGGCGCGAAGAAGAAAAGCGGAACAAACGCTTTTACCGTCTGTCGCCGGAGGGGAAGCAGATTCTCCAACGACTGGTCGAGGAATGGCGGGGCATTAATGAATCGCTGAACAAAATTATCGCCAAGGATTGACTCTATGGAACTCGTAGATCGATATTTGCAAGCCATCAAGTTTGGCCTTCCGAAAAATCAGAAGCAGGACATTATCGCGGAACTCTCGGAAGACCTGCATTCGCAGATACAAGATCAGGAAGGCTCCCTGGGCCGGGCGCTGAAACAGGAGGAGATCGCCGCCATCCTGAAGAAATTTGGCCCGCCCATGCAAGTGGCTCTCCGTTATCAGCCTCAGCGGTATCTGATCGGTCCGCAAGTTTTTCCGATGTATCTCTTTGTACTGAAGCTGGTTTGGATGTGTTTCTTCGGCCCGTGGTTCGTAATCGGAGTCGCCCTCGATATTTTCGTCGCAGCAAACCATTCCGGTCACTATGGAGCGCTGACCACGGTACTGGACCGTTTTTGGCTCGCGGCACTCATCAACGTCATTGTCGTCACGATTGTTTTTGCCCTCATCGATCGCTATCAGCCTGACGGCATCTGGCAGAACTGGAACCCGCTGAAGTTACCAAAAATCCGCGACACCAATCGCATCCCATGGAGTTCGTCTATCTCTGAACTCGCGTGGTACGGAATGATCTCACTGTGGTGGGCGGGTGCATTTCATTTTCCATCCATTCCTGGCCTGACAATCCAGCCTGCTCCGGTCATCTCGCGCTTTTTCTTTTGGCCGATCCTTCTTCTGGTCGTTGGTCATGCCGCAATCGCCGCTGTGAACGCCTTTCGTCCCTGGTGGACGCGTAAACGGGCGTTCCTTCGCGCGGCTCTGGACGCCCTGGGGCTAGTGGTTGTCGGCGCCCTGCTTACGATCTGCTTCACCGGAGGAAGCTTTGTAACGGTGAATGCACCGCAACTCTCGATGGATGATATTTTGGCTACGCAGAAATGGTTTGCCTGGGGGTGGGTGGTTATGCTCCTGCTTTGGTGCGAGATCGGCTATTTCGTCGGCTTAGTGCAGGATGCCCGGCGAGTCATGGGGCTTCAGCCACTCTGTCCCTGGCGCGGGGCATTCGGCTGCGGATCGAGAAGTCACGCCCTGGGGAGGCAACTGTGAGCGCCATGCCGTCACCCCTCGAGTCGCCGCGAATGGGAACACCGGCAGCCGAAAGCACATCGACCGCAAGCAGCTATAACCTTGCCATCGGTTATCTGCGCACGTTCATCGTATTACTGGTCGTGGCCCACCATGCCGTTCTGGCATACCATCCCTATGCTCCAGCGCCGCCAACTTCATTGGTCGAGCAGCCCCGGTTGTGGCAGGCATTTCCCGTCGTCGACGCGCATCGTTGGAGTCCCTTCAGCATTTTTGTTACCTTCAACGATATCTTTTTCATGTCGCTGATGTTTTTACTGTCCGGATTGTTTGTGTGGCCGAGCATTGTACGAAAGGGAAGTGCAGTTTTTCTACGCGACCGCGCCTTGAGGCTTGGACTGCCCTTTGTCGTGGCAGCGGCCGTCGTCGCGCCCGTCGCCTACTATCCGACGTTTCTTCAAACCGGTGCGACCTCGGGTGTCGTCGGATTCTGGCAACAATGGCACTTCCTCGGCAATTGGCCAGCTGGCCCGGCGTGGTTTCTCTGGCTGCTTCTCGCTTTTGATTGCGCTTCCGCTCTTCTTTATCGGCTGGCCCCAGAATGGGGGGAAACCGTTGGTCGAATGTCTCGTACGGCCTGGTATCGCCCGCTCGCATTCTGGGGGATACTCGTCGCGGTTTCTACGATTGCGTACTTGCCAATGGAACTGGCCTTCAATGCGTTCTCCTGGTCCACGTTCGGCCCCTTTACTTTTCAGACCAGCCGCCTGCTGCATTATGCAGTTTATTTTCTGGCAGGTGTGGGTTTGGGCGCTTACGGTATTGAACGTGGCTTACTCGCCTCAGACGGCGAACTGGCCGCGCGATGGTTTCGATGGGTTTCGGCGGCACTGCTCACTTTTGTGGGCGCTATGATTGTCATCGTCATCGCGATCACCAGTCAAACTCGCTTCTGGGAAGTTCTGGGGGATTTGGCATTCGTCATCTCATGTGCCACTTCCAGCTTCGCTTTTCTCGCCGTTTTTGTACGATTCGCTCAACACCGCCGCGCAGTGCTGGATAACCTGATGACCAATGCCTATGGCATCTACCTTATCCACTATGCTTTCGTGACCTGGCTGCAATACGCCATGCTTCCGGCATCGCTTTCCCCTGTTACAAAAGCAGTAATCGTTTTCCTGGGTACGCTTGCCTTGAGTTGGGTATCGACAGCCGTTTTGCGCAGCATTCCACTCATCAGGCGGGTCGTCTAGAGCGCTCGCAACTGCGCAAGAGCTTAAGCTTCTTCTGCAAAGGTGTGCACATCCCAGGGGCGAACGAAGAGAAATCTGGCCGTGTAAACATCGGAAGAATATGGCCCTTGCCAACAACTGGGGTCTGGCCTTTCACTTGCTTCACCGCGTGTACAACCTGAATTCCGCGGCGTATACCCAGTTTCTGCCGCAAGTTCTCCCAGGCGGAACATGGCATTTAAACCGATCGGCGTACTCTGCCTCGTTGTCAGCTGCGCGTGCCTGTCATCGGCAATGCGGGATTATTCCGCGCGCCTTGGATCGGTCACTGGGCTGGCGCAGCAGGAGAATCAACTTTGGGCAGCCGCTTTTCGCGATGCCCGTTTTTCTTCGATTACCGACGCCCAACCGCGAGTGAACTGCGAAAACACCGCGGCCCCTGAGCCGCTGGCTACACCGGAGCCACTGCTGGCCGACGGCAAGCCAGGGGCCAGAATTGTCATCAGTTTTATCATCGGGATCGATGGCCAGGTACACAGTCCCTTGATCTTGCAAACCTCCGATGAAATTCACGACGCGGTCGTTTTGACCGCACTTCGCTCCTGGAAGTTCCGCCCTGCTACTTGTAACGGCGTACCCGCAGAAAGTGACGGGACCGTCGAGTTTTCGCGCCGCTAGTTTCTCGTTTAAGCTAGAATCAAGCGCTGTGGATTCCGATAAGAAAACCAAGAATTCGGGCGATCTGGCTTCTGCCGGCAAAGACGCGGCAGGAAAAGATGCGACGTCGCGAAAAACGATCGGCGACGCATTCGTCCCTCGCATCGATTACGCCCTTCGCGCACGCCTTGCGAAGGAGGCGGAGCAAGGCGCGACGAACGACCCCATCGCGGCCGCTTTAAGATCCGCAGATCAATTTGACATTGAAACTGAGACAGACCAGTTTGAGGCCGATGGAGAATTGGGAGTTGCAGAGAACTGCCACGCCTGTGGCAAGCATAACCCCGGCGGAACAAGCTTCTGCGGCGGGTGCGGAGTCCCGTTAGAGTCTGGCGCCCGGAAGTCCGCGCCGTGGGACTCCCCGCGTACGGGCCAACATCACTACCATCATCACTACCATCATCACTACTTTGGGCAGGAAGCGTCCACTCCGCCGGAACGAGCGCCAATTTCCGCGACCGTTGCACGCGATGCTTCAACGCAGCGTGTGCCCTCGACTGGAACTGGCCTGAGTAAGGCGGAAGCTGCCGTCAGAAAGTTGGCGCAGGATTGGGCGCAAGCCTGCAATACCAAGCACCTTGACGATCTGGTGGAACTCTACGCAACCGACGCCCTCGTTTTGCGTCCTAATGTGCCACCCGTGCGCGGGACTGCTGCCATCCGTGAATTTCTCTTCAGCGTTCTTGATGCCGGTTTGGGCGAGGTCGAGATGGAAGTGGTACGAGTCGATATTTTTGGCGAGGTAGCCTACGAGGCGGGCCGCTGCAAAATGCTCGTACCGACACCGATGGGCAAGCGTCGCGAAGAGCGCGGCAAGTATCTTTTGGTGGCGACTAAACAAGCAGGTGAATGGAGAATAGCCACGGATTGCTGGTCCAGCGACCTCAGCTTAGACGTTGAGGGAATTGCTCCATCCGCCGCTGCTCGTCCTGCCCGCAAATAGCGCTTACGGGTTCACTCCTAAGGCCGCCAGTCGCTCGCGCAGTTTATCCGCCCCCTCCATTTGAATTACTTTCACCCCCAGCCGCGAAGGGGCCTCGAGATTCTCCTGGCGATCGTCAATAAAACAACACTGTCCGGCCGGCGTTTGCGTGATGTCGAGAGCGAGTTTGTAAATCGCCTCATCTGGTTTCCGTTTGCCGACGTAACAAGAGCTCACAAATAGGCGGAAGACACTACGCAGTCCGAACGTGGTGATGCGGTATTCGTTGAGCTCGCGCGACTCGTTGTTTAGCGTCGCCATAAAATACCTCCCGCTGGCGGTAAGTTCCCTGGCTAATTGCAAAGCAGGAGGTCTCGGCTGGGACAGCCCGAACATCGTGCCCTTGAACTCCTCCTTGCTGAAAGCCCTTGGCGCGTAAAACACGGTCTGATCGAGATAGTCGTCCAATGACAATTGGCCGCGCTCAAAGACGTCCGCTAACTTCTCGTGCCGGATATTGAATTCAGCCTGATTCAAGCCGAACTGATGCAGCGCTTCTCGGCGCTCCGTATGATCCCATGCGTTACTCAACAATACTCCGCCGACGTCCCAGAAAATTGTGCGAATGAGTTGAGAATCTGTCAAAGCCTGTACCCCATCGTTCGTCAATCCATCATACCCGTTGGCTGAGATTCCGCCGCTCCCGCGAAGTGAAATTGGGAGTCGTCATTTTTAATGCTTACGGTTACGCGTGCAACCCTTGCGCAATAAAAAAGCCGGCCCTGTCCCAGGGCCGGCGTGGTGTTATTTGAAGCCTAGTCGGCGTTTGTCCTCTGTGTCAGCATCTGCCGGTAACTCAAGTTGTCAATGTCCCGGAACATCGGCGTGCCTGGGGGCAGTCCGGCCGGGTTGGTGAAGTCGTTGTCGAAAATAAAGTTACGGGTTGGCGCACCATACGGGTTGCTCTTGTCAGCTCCTGTGGCGTATGTCGCAAAGTAGAGGTTTGCCATCGAACCCTTGTAGTTAAGCGTTGTGCCCCAGGATTCCAGCAACCGAAGGAAATTGTGCACACCGCCGTCTGAGCCATAGTCGCCCGTCGCCCATGCATATTGGGCAGTCGGGAATGTCGGGTTCTTACCTGCGCAAACTGCCATGCGATAGTATGCGGGCACCGTGGCAGATCTGGCTCCGGAATTGACCGGATTCAACATGTCCGTCAGATCCGACCACTGGTTGGATAACACCGTCACTGCATCGGCGATGATCGATGCCGCAGAGTGGGCGACATCAACCGAGGGATTGTTCCAGGTCGTATCGGCCGCATTGCTGTTGTAGTTGCCCCACACGTACACCGGGTTTTCAGAAGCGACCGTGAAGCCGCCGGTGCCGCCAGCCGCCGTCGGTAGATTCCCTAGCGAACCATCAATCAGTCGCAGCACGTGCCGCGCGCCAGCAACAAAGTTGCGCCGGCCTGTCGTCACGCAGCTGTTAATGCGGTTCGTGTACGGATCCAGTGGAGCACTCGTATTCACCATCGTGCTTGGCTTGGTAGTCGCCGGGTTGCCCGGGTTCCAGAAACCGTTGCCTAGGTCGATTGCCCCGATGTTATCTAGCGCGCCGTTACCATTTGCATCTTCCGGCGAACTCGTCGGAACACTCGGTTTCCCCGGCATATAGTCGGTATCCAGCTTCTGATCAGGCGTGCCCGCCGCGCCCACAATGGCGTTCACAGAGTCCTCAAGCTGCGAGTCGCCGGATTTCTCGCCCACCGGATGCGTCGAAACAACGTTCTTGGTAGGCTGCATGCCGCGGCGATCGGAGAAGTAGAGAATGTAGCCGTTGTAGGTGACATTGTCCACGGTTTTACCGATCGCATCGGTCTGCAACCAGTTGTTGAGGTTGCCCACATCCAGCTCGACGGCATTCATGACGCCGTTCGCCGAGCAGCTTGCGGCTGGCTGTGCGACGTTGTCGCGTATTTCGCCTTCGCGCTGATCGTAGAAGTTGATGGGGTACCAATTATTGCGGGAACTGCTGGTTGCCGATTTCGAATCGCCATAATATGGCAAATTCGTCGAAGCATCGGGTATGACCTCAGGCGGTTTTCCGTAAGTGCAGTGGGCGAGCGAATAGACTCCGCCGGACTTGACGCAGCTCGGCGCGGTGCCCGTCGCGTCGATCACGCCATCGGCATTGCGGTCCGCCGGTTGCTGGAAGATTAATATTGCGTTCGGATTGATCGGGTTCGTTCCCGGCGCCGTCGGCGGCGTCGGCCCGCGCGCAAATCCTTGTTGTAGCCAATCCTGCGTCACATTGACCCACGCCCCAGCCACCTCTACGTCTACACGGAGGTAGCCGTCGATCAGGTTCCAGTTGCTCGTATTTGCAGCAGGCGTCGCCGTGTAATACGGGTAGGTCACAGCGGCGCAGGTATAACCCGCTCCGCCTCCAGTGATCGTGCACTGCGGCAGGGTAAACGGCGCAGGTGGGTTTGCTGCTCCCTGTGCGCCTAACAGTGGCGCTGTTCCCACCGGTTGCAGCAATAGATTGGCGGTGGACGGTGCGTTGGTCCAATCCGCGGGCAACTGATAGGGACTGACGCTCTGCGCCGTGGATGCCCACGCATAAGTGTCTGGAATCGCCGTTGAACTTTGTGCAAAACAAGTCGTATAGTTGCCGCCCGATGCCAACACAGGCAGGCCTGCAATCGGAGTCGCTGGCACGCAATTGCTGTAGTTTGGACCGCCCACTCCCGAGTTATCAAAGTTTGCCAGCCGGATGTTCCCCGGATCCGCTGCCCCACCCGGCAGTTCCGCCGGATCATCAGAGATCAGAATCCGAATCTCTGCCTGGTTATAAAGCCGGGACGAATCGATGCTGGAACCAGCGTTCGGAGGCCGTCGGATGATTTCGTACTGCCCGATGTTGGCCCCGCCACCGATAAAGGGCAGGTTCAACGGCTGCACGCCCGTGTTCGTAGGATTGCCGTAGTTTCCATCCACCAGCCATCCGTTGTAGTCGCTCTTCGAAATCGTTTGCCATGACGGCGGCCCTGCGTTATAGGCGGAGTTGGCCGCACCCACTACGCTGCCTTCCGTCAGTCCCAGAGCACGGCATGCGGGCTTCGCTCCATCGCAACCGCCGCTGGCTGTCAAAATATCGACGACGCCATTGTGGCTCACGTTCGTGGCCTGCCCGTTCGCCAACTGTTGACGAATTACGTTGCCGTAGGCTGAAACCTTATCGTGAAATGTGACGGTTCCGCCAGTGGCCAGATACAAATCTCCATTCGTATGGACGCGGCCTTGGAAGTCCATGTTCGGGCCCGGGAAGTATGACAAGTCAACCTGCGAGAATGCGCCGAACTGAAACACCGGAATCAATGCAATCTGCACTTGCCGCGTCATACTGACCTGGTCATTCAACACAGTTTGCGCGGTCGACAATAGGTTCACATTCCAGGTCTGGGCATACAATCCGGCAAAGGTTCCAGACGTAATCAACTGGAAATTCGTGAGTGGCGTTACGCCGTCGTTATTCACGGTTGCCGGCGTCAGTGAATACTGCACCCAAGTCGTAGGGTTGGGGTTGTCCGCACTCAGTGACGTAATGTCGGAGACCTTCGGATTTTGGATGGATTGCAGTGTGTTTGCGAGGTCCGCCGTCATGTGCTCGATGCCGCCTTCAGCGTTGCGGAAAGCCAGCGTGTTTTGCAGGTCGCCACCTCCGGCTTTGCCTTCAGTCGTGACCATCATAAACAACGCGATCGCCATGCAGCTCATTAATGCAAGCAGCAACAACGACGCGATCAGCGTGAATCCTCGAGCATTCCGTTTTGTTCTATTCATGGTTGATTCCCCGTACATCCAAATCTCCCAATGCTTCCTGTTTCAGCTTGTCGTTTCAGCTTGTCTATGGGGGCAAGCCGCACTCCGTCTTGCCGTCGTCAATAGCGTTCCGAGAAACTCAAGTTGCGGGCGCTGATGGAAGTTTGCATATCGATGCCCTGATAACCTTTGGCAGTGCCCTGATATGCCTGCACTCCGTTGCCTTGGCTGCGCAAACTCAAATGCGCCAGGTTAATCGTGCGGATGAGGTTGTAATTCGCGCTGCCTCCGGCATTTCCTGATTGCGTCAGGAGCGTTCCCGCGCTCGTGAACGTATCGTAGGTAAACTGCAGATTTTCGACATTGTCGGCCACTGGTACCGGCTGTCGCGCATTCACGAGCCGCATCAGCTTTGGTGCCGTACCCGTGTTGTCAATGTAATAAGTCACCATCCACAAGCGGGTCGCCGTAATGGAGTTCAAATTAACTCCTGAGGGAGGAACGCCCAACGTGCAGACCGCTGCGGCCAGACATTGGCTGACCAGGTATGGCAGGTTGTTGGTCGCCGCGTTTTGATTGAGTCCCAATAAGTCGCCGGCCGCGAACGATACGTTGTAAGGGCTAGCGCTGGCCGCTCCTGGAGCTGCCGTGACTTCTGCTATCGCCGAGTACGTGCCGTATTGAAACAAAACCAGATCTCCCACTTGCAATGCCGTACCCGTCGCACTCAATTGCTGCGGCGCGGGCAGAGGCGCAGGAGCCGGATAGATCAGGTTCACCGAGTTCCCATATTTGTCGTTGAACTGCACGTAGTAGTCCTGTAGCAGCAGAACATTGTCCGTATAAACAGTAGTGATCACATCGGTGGGCCCAATCGCCGCGTTCAGCGTAGGGCCGGATTGGTACCCGGGGATGAGCCAATACATCTGGTTCACAACCGGGGCTGGCGTCTGCGGAAACGCGATCGCTGCCGTATTCGTTGCGCCCAAGTGACAAGTAAGCGACACCACGTCGCATCCGTACTTCGGCAGCGTGGCGCCGCCCGTAGCGATGGCCAGGCCACCCGAAGGCAGTCCAGCTCCCGCCAGGCTGATGTCCTGCGTCATGAGGTCGTACGCCGCGCGCGAATCCTGCTGCATTTCGGCTCGCTGCGTAACCGTCCACGTCGCGCTTGTTCCGCCGGAATACATGCTGACCGCACCACCCAGCACGATAAGCCCGACCGCCATTGCGATCAGTAATTCGATCAAGCTGAAACCGGAAGCGGATTGTTTGCTCGTGCGTCGCATCGTCCCTCGTTTATCGGTACTGCGAAATGTATCCCGCAAGCACATACTGCTTGGGCAACTTAAACTGGGGAGTCGTGTATTGCACGGTAATCGTGTAGGCGCGCAAATTGCCCGACAATGCTGCCCCGGTATACGGGTCGGTGTCACTGATTACGATCTGTCGTTGGAAATTTGTCAGAGTAATCGCAGCCGCGGCGTCGTCTGCGTTGCCGAAGGTTCCATCCGGCCCCGGCGGCGTCAGCGTCTGCGCTCCTGCCGCGGCATCATCAGCCGTGCCGAAAATTCCGTCGGCGCCCGGGTTGTACACCGGTTGAAATCCAGTCAGGAAAATGCCAGTCGTCCCGTCGGGATTTACCACGGTCACATTTTGGATTCCTTCCCACTGAATGTTCGCTGTATCCCGCGCACTGTAAATGCTCTCCATCGTCTCGGTCGCGATTTGTTTGGCGAACAGGTCGAGCTGCGAAGTCTGTGTTGTCGCCATCGCGATGCCAAATACGCCGAGCAGGGAAACCAGCCCGATGGTAAGCACGCAAATCGAAATCAGAACCTCGATGAGCGTAAAGCCACGTTCCCGCTTGGCACTGCGCGTTTGCTTGGGCAATTTCATTGTTGTATCCATGTCTTCGTTGCTCCCACGGTGATGAGCGTCCATCCCCGCAAGCGTCCGGTCGCTCCCCACAACGTAATCGCCTTCGAACTCATCACCACTCCCGGGCGCGCAATGTAGACCACGCCGTTGTTGATATTGTTGGCAATGTCTTGCGCCGATCCATCGGGGTAGAAATACACGACGTTCGGCACGCCGGGGGCGACACCCTGGTCGAAGCTGATCGCCGGGGCGCCGGTGCCAAAATTGTCGGGGGTGGTGGCCACTGTATTCGGCAGACCCGGTTCCGCGTCGAACGAAACGTCGTTCGGCAGCTGAATGGTCTCAATCGTGGTGGGATTCGTCGGATTTGTGTCTTTCACCGTGATCGTGTTTGGGATGGCCGCATTACTGAGCGTCACTTGCACCACGGTGCGTTTCGCGATGGCCACCTGACGCGCCAGCCGCATTGTGGCCAGCGTCGTGTTGTACGCATTCGCCACATGGGTTTGCTGCAGCATCGGCATCATCACCATTGTCCCCATCCAGACCATGATCATCAGGATGGTTATGACGATCAGCATCTCGATGAGAGAAAACCCGCGTTGCTGGTGCTTCTTTTTCATCCCGATACTTTCTTCGGCTGCTCGCCGCCTGCCCGTTTCACTTCTCCGGCGTCGCCAGACGCAACAAACACGGCAACACCGGCCCTGCAACGGGGAGTGTTAAATATCTCTATAGATTCGCGGGCAATCCCGCAGTGAATCAATCGTATGGATGGGGCAAGGTACCGTCAAAACACCAAAGACAGGCACTTAAACTGGTCTTGCGTAACGTAACCTCGAGGGCGTGACCGAGGTCATTTTGGCATTGCGAAGTGCCGTCAGATGCAGGCACTTATTGGACTCGAATCGCCAGCAGATTCATACGAATACGCGATGAGCAACCAAATGGAATTGGAAAAGTTTGGCGGGGCGCGGAATTGACGATAGGCTATTCGCTTTTTCGCGTGGGGCAAGACGATGTCCCGCACCTCGAGTAACCCGCGAAGTGATTACCCCTGATTGGCGGGAGCCAGGGCTTTCCGCTCCCGGTGTCACGATTCAAGTCCTGGCTACGCTGTCCTCGGCCACTGCCTGGCGGAAGTAGTCCAGCGAGAGCCGCAGGCCGGTTTCCAAATCAATTTTCGGTTCCCATCCCAGCAAAGTTCGTGCCTTGGTGATGTCTGGCCGACGCTGCTTCGGGTCATCCGGAGGCAAAGGCTCGTACTTAATGGCACTTTTGGATCCCGTGACCGCCAATACGCGCTTGGCACATTCAAGTATCGTAAACTCCGACGGATTGCCAATATTGACCGGCAGGTGCTCTTCAGACCGCGCCAGCTTTAGGAAGCCATCAATTTCGTCGCTCACATAGCAAAAGCTGCGCGTTTGCCCACCGTCGCCGTAAACGGTGAGCGGTTCGCCTCGCAACGCCTGCTTCATGAAGTTAGGCACAACGCGCCCATCATTTAGCTGCATGCGTGGTCCGTAAGTATTAAAAATGCGCACGATCCGCGTATCCACTTTGTAATACCTGTGGTACGCCATGGTCGTGGCTTCCGTGAAGCGTTTGGCCTCGTCATAGACCGACCGCGGCCCTATCGGATTCACATGCCCCCAATACGTCTCTTTTTGCGGGTGCTCCAAAGGATCGCCATAACATTCTGACGTCGAAGAAACCAGATACTTTGCCCCGTATTTGCGGGCATTATCCAGCGCATGGAAAGTGCCCAAAGAACCGACTTGCAGAGTTTCCACGCCGTGGATGGTGTAATCGACCGGGCTCGCGGGACAGGCAAAATGAAATACGTACTCCACTTTGCCGCAATCGAACGGCTGGTTGATGTCAATCTCGCGGAACTCGAACCGGCTCTCGTTGCGCAGATGTTGCAGGTTCGATAATCTCCCCGTTAGAAGATTGTCCGCAACCACGACCGCGTAGCCTTCACCGAGCAATGCATCGCACAAATGCGAGCCTAGAAATCCGGCGCCGCCCGTGACCAGCGCACGCTTCGCCTGCGAGGAAGACGCGCTCATGATTTCTGAACTTGAGGGGTAGGCGCATTGCTGGGCGCCCCAGCCGTTTCCGAGATTGCCGCTGGCCTGCCCACGCTGTAGTAGGTGAATCCGTTCTCCGCCATGACCTGCGGGCTATACAGATTGCGCCCGTCAATGACGATCGGATATTTCAGGTGGCCGCGCAGACGCTTTAAATCGAGGCAGCCGAATTCCTCCCATTCCGTCAGGATCAGCAAGGCATCCGCATCCTGCGCCGCTTCGTAAGGATCCGAGACAAATTCCACCCTCGATCCGAATTCCTCATTGCGCGCCCGTTCTTGCGCCGCCGGATCAAAAGCCGCGACTTTGCACCCTTCCTGCAAGAGTGACTTGACCAGTTCGATGGCCGGCGATTCGCGGATGTCGTCGGTGCCTCCCTTAAAAGCCAGGCCCAGCACGCCAATCCGCTTGCCGCGCAGCGTCCATAATGCGCTTCTGATCTTCCGCAGGAAGCGGGCCCGCTGCTCTTCGTTGATGCGCATGACTTCGTCGAGCAAGCGGAAATCGTAACCGCACTCCCGCGCTACCGAGCGGAATGCCATCAGATCCTTCGGAAAACACGACCCGCCATAGCCGATACCGGGATTCAGGAACCGTGGGCCGATCCGGTTGTCCGAGCCAATCCCCTGACACACTTGTTGCACGTTCGCGCCGACCGATTCGCAAATCGAGGCGACCGCATTGATGAACGAAATCTTCATCGCTAGGAACGCGTTGGAGGCATGCTTGATCAACTCCGCGCTCTTGGCGCTGGTCACAATAATCGGCGGAGGAATCTGCGCGCCATCCGGACCGGGAATCGCATCCGTTTTTTGGTAATAAGTTCCTTCCGTCAGCGGCGCATACACCTCACGCAACAATGCAGCCGATCGTTCGCTGTCCGCTCCTACCACGATGCGATCAGGGTAGAGAAAATCCGTAACCGCCGTGCCTTCGCGTAAGAACTCAGGGTTCGACGCGACGTCGAATGAATCCGGTGGCACTCCGTGCCGCAGAATGATTTTTCGCACCCAGTCACTCGTATAGACCGGCACCGTGCTCTTCTCCACCAGGACTTTGTATCCGTCGATCGCGCCCGAGATGCTGCGGGCCACGGATTCCACGTACGACAAGTCTGCTTCTCCTTGCTCCGTGGGCGGCGTGCCGACAGCAATGAAGATCGCGCTGCTTGCCCGTACGGCAGCTTGCAAGTCGTCAGAAAAAGTCAGCTTTTTCCCGCGATGCCGCTCCAGAAGTTCGGGCAGGAAGTTTTCATGGATAGGTACCTGGCCACTCTTCAATGCCTTCAGTTTCTGTTGGTCGTTGTCCACGACGATGACATCGTGCCCTAAATCAGCGAAACACGCTCCCGCAACCAACCCCACATACCCCGATCCCACGACCGCGATGCGCATGAAAAGTCCCCTAACTGCCCGAATGAAAATCTAGAACGAAGAACGAAAAACAAAAAACAAAAAACGACGATGATCGCAACCACTGAGTTTATCAGTTCAAACTTCTTTGTCCTCCCGCGCCAAGCAACTCAGTAAGCACTTCCCACGGCTTCTAGCTTGTTCCGTACCATTTTTCCTTAAGTGGCGGCAGCGCAAACCGGACCTTCGGCCGGTGCGGCGCCGTCAGCTTCAGCGCGTATAGCGTAAGTTCGACGCGCGTGGAAACGCCAAGCTTTTCAAATACCCGGAACATGTAGTTTTTCACCGTATGTTCACTCAGGTCCAGGCGCTCCGAAATCTGCCTGTTGCTTAATCCGTGCGCCGCCAATCGCGCAATCTCCTCTTCCCGCGGACTCAAAACCTGCGTGGTGGGCACCGTCATCTCGCGGCTGGGTGCCTGCGCCGAAAGGGCTTCGATCAAGTACACCACCTGCTCCGAGGTGGCCCACGTCTGTCCTGCATGCACGCAAGCGATGCACTTGCACAATGTCTGGAAAGACTCTGTTCGACAAAACACACCCTGTGCCCCTGCGCGGAACGCCTCGACCACCTGCGTCTTGTCCACCGAGTCCAGCAACGCGATTATATTGATCTCCGGGTACGCGCTTTTCACTTCCTGCAGCAATCCGAAGGGTCGGTCGGTTACTCCCCCGAAGCGCACGCTGATAATCAGTACTTGAAAAGCTTCCCGGCCCAGGACCTCGGCCATTTCCATCGGCGCGGTCGCCGCCACGGCCTCATAACGCCGGTCCCGAGCCAGCGCGCCGGCCAGAAACTCACAACTCATCTCCGCCGAGTCAGCTACCAGCACCCTGATTTTTGTGATTGGAGTAGGTTCCGCCGTCATCCCTGCCACTCATGTCCCGGGGGCAATTATCCTTAACAATCTGCTGGAGTAATCCTAATGCCCAATCTCGCCCTCCCACAAGGAGTCATAGGTCTCTATAACCGTTGACCACGCCGTAAATAGAGGTTTTTCCACAAACCATGCAGCAAGTTTGTTAGTATTCTTACTAAGCGCTGTTGAGCAGCCTTTTTTGGCTTTGCCACGCCCGGAACTTGGAGTTTTATTCGCTGTCATTTCTCCAGCTTTCTTTCTAGGTCCGGACATCCCCCCGGGAGATACCATGTATCTGAAATTCTTCGGATTTCGTGAGCAGCCTTTTGGGGTTACCCCCGATCCGCGCTTTCTTTATCTGAGTCCTTCCCATCGCGAGGCTATGGCCTCGCTCGACTACGGAATTGAAGCCAATCGCGGCTTCCTCGGCCTCATCGCGCGCCCCGGCATGGGCAAGACCACGCTTTTATTCCACTTGCTCGAGAAATATCGCGCCTCCGCGCGCACCGCTTTCCTATTTCAAACTCAGTGCACCTCTCGCGAATTCATGCGCTTCCTGCTCGTCGAACTCGGCTATGAAGGCGACACCACCGACTTCGTCAAAATGAACGACGAATTCAACAAGCGCCTTCTCCACGAGGCCCGCGCCGGCCGCAAATTTATCGTTGTCGTGGATGAAGCCCAGAATCTCAAGGCCCCCGTGCTTGAAACCGTTCGCCTGCTCTCCGATTTCGAGACTCCCCGCGCTAAGCTTTTGCAGATCATTCTCGCGGGCCAGCCCGAATTGGCCGACAAACTTGCCAGCGCCGGCTTGTCCCAGCTTCGCCAGCGAATTTCCATGCTCAACCGCCTGGAGCCCTTATCCATCGCCGAGGTTAAAAACTACGTCGACTACCGCCTCGCGGTCGCCGGCTACCGCGGCGATTCCTTATTCAGCCCCGAGGCCCTCGAGGAGATCTGCGAATTCACCGAAGGCATCCCTCGCAACATCAATAATTTTTGCTTTAATGCCCTCTCGCTCGCCTGCGCCTTGCAGCAGAAAATGGTCGATTCCGCCATCGTCCACGAAGTCATTTCAGACCTGGACATCTCAAAGCTCGGCTCTTTCGGCACCCCACCCCCTCCGGAGCCTGCCCGCATCCCCAAACCTTTGGTCGCGCCCGTCCCGCCAGCGTTTCCACCCCGCGGCAAGAACGGTGAGAACCTGAGCCCGGCCGAAGCGAAAGCCTATATGCAACAGATTTCGGAGCGCCTTAAAGACTGGCAGGAATCACTCAATCGCGCCGTCAAACATCCCGGCAGCGAAAAACCTAACTGACTCGCTTGCTCCTCCAAAAACGAAGCCCCTGCCCGAAGGCAGAGGCCAGTTTTTACCTATCTGATCTAGATGCTTATACCGCCTGCATTGCTTGCGGCTGCGCGACTTCCGGCAGCGGCATGGCGTCGGGCGTGTTCCCCATGCTGTAGGCGTAGAGGACGACTTCGACGCGCTTCGAAACCCCAAGCTTGTCGAAGATGCGGAACAAATAATTTTTTACCGTATGCTCAGTCAATCCCAGCCGTTGCGCGATCTCGCGGTTCGACAGTCCTTCCGCCACGCACCGAACCACTTCCTGCTCGCGGCGCGACAGCAAGCCCGCTCCACGTGTATCCACGATCCGCATCGGCAGCGCCTCGCCTAACGCCTCCAGCAGAAAACGCAATTCTTTGCTGTTCGCCCAAACCTGCCCTTCGCTCACCCGTTGAATGCACTTGGCCAGCGCCTTCATGGACTCGCTGCGGCAGAACACGCCTCGCGCTCCCACGCGGAACGCCTCCACCACCAGGCTGCGATCGGAATGATCCAGTAACATCACCACCCGCGTTTCCGGGCGCAGTGCGCGCAGTTCACGCGCCACTTCAAATCCTTTGCGCGGATCGTCATCCAGATGCGCGCTGACCATCACCACGGCCGGCTTCTCTTCCATTACTGCCGCAATGATTGCTTTCGTGTCTGAAACCGGCTCCAACACCGCGAAGCGCTTGTCGCGTTCCAATGCCGATGTCAAGAGTTGGCTGTTCATCCGCGTGCTGTCTGCGGCTAAAACGCGGATAACTTCGGTGATCTCAGGTAAGGCAATTGCGTAGGCCATTTGGTGAGTCCCCATTCGTTCGTGAGACACAAGTCACCTTGCGCTCGTTCTCTTTAGCTTGCTGCGTAGCGTTTGGGGGGATCGATGAACCAAAGCTACAAATCCAGGTTAGCTGCCGGGCCGCTCTGAGCGAGGAGACGCTCGGGGATGCAATTCAGGCAGCACCCCTGCCCAACAGTCATCACCGGAATGACTGCATCTGAAAACTTTAGTCTCATGACCAACGGATGTAAATAGCACCTCCGTGCCATTAGTGCATCCTGTCATCGTTCTGTAAATAGAGCATGAAAGCTGGCGAAATCGGCCACAGAAGCCGGATTCGGAGGGTATCTTGCCGGCTAAAATCAGGATTTCCACGGGGAAAAACGGGCAGATTAAAGTCGAATCGGCCAATTTCGGGCGTTCCCCTGAGCCGGCGTCGCGGCGTCGCGCACCCGAGAGGGTTGCATCAACAAGATGCATGGGATAGGTGCCCTGGCCAGTCGTAGCCTTCGTGTCCTTAGTGGTTAAGCGGTCTTAAGATCCTTTCACAACATCTTGCCCCTCCGCCAAAGCTGGGTCTTAGAACTCACTGCACCACCAGCACCACAGCTGGCGCTGCCGTCTCCGCAATTACTCCTGAACTCCCTGTCACCGTCACAGTATATGTTCCCGTCGGTGTTCCCGGCTGCCCACCCATCACGCCCGTTCCACCGCCGCATGAGGGAAAGACCCCAATCGCCGCCCACAATACCAGAGCCCCTGCCCATCGCGATTTCCTGCGCGACTTCGAGACCAAAAGCAACCCGAATAGCCCCGGCAGCACAAGCCCCAATCCACCCACCCAGCGCGGAACATAAGCCACCACCTGCGCCGTTGTCGTTATCGTCAGCGTAGTAATGCTGGGTTCGCCGATCGTACCCGGTGACACCTGCGCCGGACTGAACGCGCAGCTCGTCGCCGCGGGCAATCCCGTACATGCAAAGCTCACGCTATTCGTAAAGCTGTCACCGCTGCTCACTTGCAGGATGTAGGTCACCGCCTCACCCGGTGCCACCGTCTGCGTTCCCGTTGTGTTGTTGATGGTGAATGGTGATGTCCCTTGCCCGTTGCCCATGACCGTTAGAATCGGCCCCGGCGTCGCATTCGCTGTGAGCGACCCTGAAGTCGCGCCCGCCGTAATATGGCTCGTCCCTACCGGTGTTTTCGCCGATGTACTGATAGTCAGGGTCACGGCCGTCGCCGCGCTCCCCGCGGCCACGGATGGTGGCTTAAATTGGCAACTCGCTCCCGCCGGAAGGCTGGACGCGTCACAGGAAAAATCCACGGCATTCAGGAAGCTCCCTCCAACCGGCGCAATCGTCAAATCAAACACCGCCGCTTGCCCCGGCGCAATGGTTTGTTGGCCCGTGTTGTTGGTAAATGAAAGCGTCGCTGAACTCTCAAAGACCACCGCAGCTGTATGCGTAATCCGCGACGAATCTGTCCCTTGCGCCACGATGTTGAAGTTGTAATTTTTCGCTGTACTGCTCTCAACCGTCACGCTAAACGGTACCCCTGCCGCATTCGGCACCACCGTTAACGGCGACGGTGTGCAGTTCGGCGGCGACCCAGCCCCGCAGCTCAAATTCACCGCGCTCGCATATCCATCCAACCCCGTCAGCGTGCCGGCAAACGTCGCCGGGGAATTCACTGGCGCCGCCAGGAGCGGTTTCGCAATCGTCATCGCAAAATCTGGATTGGCATTCCCTCGAGTGGAAGCGAAGGTCAAAGCGATCGAATGTTCTGTCTGATTTGTATCCGTGCCTTGGGCCACAAGATTGAAGTTGTAGTTCGCCACCGAGTTGCTTCCCACCGTCACCACAAACGGACTGCCGCCTTGCGTCGGCACCACGCTCGCCGGATTAGGCGTGCACGTCGGCGGCGCTCCACTCCCGCAACTCAGGTTCACTAGGTTGTTGTAGCCATCTTGCGTGCTCAGGTTCCCAGTAAATGTCGCCTGGAATCCCACAGGCGCATTCGCCGACGTATTGTTCATTGTCAAGGCAAAGTCCGGCGTGATGATCAGCGACAATGGCTGTGTAATCACAGGTTCGCCGGGAATCTCTGGATTACTCGTCGCTCCGATTGTGATTGTGTAATTTCCCGCCGGACTCGTTGTGCTCGTGCTCACCGTCAGGATTGCTTGCGCGGCATTGCTCGATGTCGGAAAAACAGTTGCTGGCGAAATGGCGCAACTGACTCCAATATTTGCCGGCGGCGTGCAGATGAGATTTACAGCGGCATTAAATGGCCCACTCGCAGAGACCATAACCGAAACTGGCCCTGACGTTGCTCCCGAACCTAACGTAACGCTCGGGGGCACCGGTGCGCCCAGGCTGAATCCTTCCACGGCAAACGTAAGCGCAATCTCATGGCTCAACCCGTTCTGGTCCGCGCCTTTGAGATAAAAGTTATATGTTGTCGGTGTTCCGCCGACCGTCACCATCAAGTTCGCCGTGTTCGTCCCCCCTCCCAGTTGCGCTTCGCCTGAAGCAGTGCAAGTGGTTGGCGGCGCAGTCAGTCCGCTGAGGCATGTAAATTGAATATTGCCGCTGTAACCGTTCAGCGCATTCACCGTAATTTGAAATATGCCCTGCGTTCCCGTGAATGCTGCCAGCGGATTGTTCACCACCGTAATCTGGAAGTCCGGCGTCGTCGCCAGAGGGAACTCCCACATGCCACGCCCGTATGTCGCCGCGCGCAGCAGCTTTTCTCCCTGCGCATTGAAGATTCCGAGCGCAGTGACGGCCACATTCGGCAAAAATCTGTTTTGTCCGCTTTGCGCGCCCGGGCCGACCTCATTCCAACTCGGCGCGGACGTGCTTGTCGAAAAAACGCCCACATCCGTTCCTGCGTAGAGTGTCTCAGTCGTCGCATCAAGAACAATTGCATTCACCGGGGCGTCGGGCAACGCGTTCAAGCCAGAGCCGGTGAAGTCACTCCAGCTCACTCCTGCATTTGTTGTTTGCCACAGGTGCGAGACCCCAAATCCCATGATGGTCACATATGCCCTGTTTCCAGTTGGGTCGGTGGGATCCAGCGCAATCGCGGACACGGGGAAAAAATCGGGATTGATATTGTCCGTCTGATTCATCCACGAGTTCGGCCCTTCCGCCGCGTTCGTCGTAACGAGCAGATGCCCGCCCGTTGGCGATTGCGAAGAATTCGGTCCGTAACCATCCGTGCCGGCGTAAATCACATTCGAAAAATCCGTCGTCATATCGCGCGGGCCGCCCACCCCAATCGCGCGCACCTGATTGACTTCGTTGCCCGTGCACGCTCCGGGAGCTCCTGTATCGAAGCTGTCGCTAACTGCCACGAACCCGCTCCCATTCCTAAGGCCGCGCCAGATTCGGCAGGTGCCCACAACCAAGCATTGCCCCTGGCTGCAGGCTTTCTGCTGATTTATATCGAAATCGAAAATAAATGGCGTGAACAATGGCCCCATGTCCCCGCCCAGGGTCGCATTGCTCACGATCAAGCCGTTATTGAAGTCTTCTGATGTGCAACTCAAGCCCGATTCGCATTTCTGAATACTCACGCCCGTGTTTTCCGTAAACCACTCGAGCGCATTCGCTGGATTGATCAACGTATATCCGCCATCCGGCTCATTCACGTTCTGCCACGTCGTCCCGCCCTCGGCCGACCCCGTTGCGGGAGAACCATTGGCTTGCGCGCCCGCCAGCAGCGTGTTCGGATCGTCAGGCGATTGCGCGAAGGAAACCAGTTGCGTCATCGAGCCCAGCGTCTGGTTCAGGCTGTCGAAGTCATTGGTCTGGCCGCAAGTGCCGGTGTCGAGATCCGTAAATCCATTGAGCGCGCGGTAAATTCCGCCATCGTTCGCGAAGTACATCACCGCTTGCTGGTTGTTCTGCACCAACTCGAAGCCGACCGCATGTTGCGAGGCGTGCACATGCGCGGTCGAACCGAAGTCCGGAGGACAGCCATAAACATGCGTGAGATTGAGAAATACAGCGTTGGGCGGCGGAGGCGGACTCACGTTGGGGTTGCACGTGGGAAATTCCGGCGAAAGCTCACATTTGAAAATATTTACTGCGCCCGCGTAAAGATCCGTCACGCCGCAATTTGGATTTGATTGTGCGCAATTCGGCACCGCAGCGAGTTCTAAGTTGTAAGTCCCATCTTCCGCGCCGCACCCGCCAAAGAGGTCGCCGCAATCGAGGATTCCGGTTTCATCAATCTGCGCCCACGTCACCCCTCCGTCGAAACTTTGCCAAATCCCTTGATCCACGTCGTTGGCGTCTACATACCAGACGTACATCTCGCTGCGTCCGGGGACGACGGCCATCTCTCCGCGATAGATGGGGCAAACGCTCGGCGAAGCTGTTTGTGGCGGGCACGCCAACGCCGTCAGCCCCGCGCCGGGTTGATTGAGCACGCGCGTCCAGTTGATTCCATCGGGGGAAGAATAAAATCCGTGATAGCGGACCGCTGCGAAAAATAATCCCACGCCTGCGTTATAAATCACGCTCGTCGCAGAACTTGGGCTGATCGTGACGCTGCTGTCTGCAATGTTCGCGTAACTCCAAGTCTCGCCACAATCGAGCGCGTAATAAATTCCCCGGTTCACCCCAACTGGATTCTCTAGTCCGTCGAGCACCCCCTGCGAAGTCGCTGCCGCCCCGGCAACAACGAGATTGGGCATCGCCGAGCTAAAAGCAATTTTGCTGAAACCCAATCCGGCGAAGGAGCGCGTACCGGTCGAGTCAGCCGTAACCAAATCCCACGTCTGGCCGCCATCAGCAGAGTGGAGAATGCCTAGGCCATAGTAAGAATCCCGGGAACTATCGGTCTCTCCAGTCCCAACCAGCACAATGCTTTGCGGAGGATTGTTGATGCAAGACTGTACTCCACTCGACCACGGCTGCACTGCGATTGATCCGATCGCGAGCGTCGCCTGGTTGTCTGTCAGGGAAGTCCATGTGACGTTTGCCGGATTCGAACTCGCCGGACCGGCGTTCGTAGATTTCCAGACGCCGCCGTAAGCTCCGCCGATGAAAACCGTATTTCCGCTCGTGTCAGAGGGGTCGACCGCAATTGCTGTCGCACGCCCAGAGACCCAGCCGTAATCCTGCTCGCCCAAACCAGTTGCGTCGGACGCGAGTGGCGCGGGGCCGAGCGGAGTCCATGTGCCTCCAGAGCCCGGAGCGCGATTTTTGCGCAACGCGAGTTTCTGCAAGTAGGCGCGATAGCGCAGCTCGGCCGTATCCTGCCCCGCAATCGAGCGTCCATGGCGAAGCCACTCTTCGCGCGCGCGCCTCACGTCGCGTGACTCATGATGCGGCAATATCTGCGCACACATGTTAACGCCCAGCAATAGCAATGCGATGGCGCGGAGAGAATACACAAGTATTCTCCTCAAGCTGCCTTTTCGTCCGCAGGTTTTGCGATTTTCGGTGGCGAAATCTTTCCCAGCTTGATCAGGCGCGCGACGATCGAGGCCACGCTGCGGTTGTGGGCTTTGGCAATGTCATGGAAATCCATGCCGTTGCGCACCTCTTCGCACACCTGCGCGTCTTCCTTGCCCGTCCAATATTTGCCGGCGTTGCCTGCGCGATTTTGCTCGCGTTCTTTTTCCGCGAGCAGCGCGCCCACAGCGCGATTCAGCGCTTTGACGCACGTGGGCTTACGGCAAACGGAATCGCCGGCCAAAGCGTCATTCGTTTCCGGATCCCGCCCATCAGCCAAAGCACGAATCGTCTTAATGGCTTCCTGAATGTCCATAGTGCTCTCCCCTTCAAATCCTCGCTTCGAAATCTCTTAATCTTAGAAATTTGGTGCGGGTCTGGCTGTGACGGATGAACATTGCCATCTGTGGATATCCCGAATTCGGGAACCGCTGTAACACATTCGTTCAATTGCATTTACACTAGGGCGAACATGAACTGGCAGGCACTGTGGCTCACTTTTCAGCTGGCGGCGCTGGTCGCCGGCATTTTGCTCGTGATTGGTCTGCCCATCGCGCACTGGATTGCCTTCTCGCGCTGGCGCGGAAAGTTTCTCATCGAAGCGCTGGTGGCGCTGCCTATCGTGCTGCCGCCGACCGTGCTTGGTTTCTATGTGCTCATCGCGCTGGGCTCGCGCAGCCCCATCGGCCGCGCGTGGATACACCTGACGGGACATCCGCTGGCCTTTACTTTTCAGGGATTGGTGATCGGCTCGGTGCTTTATAGCTTGCCGTTTGCGGTGCAGCCGTTTGCTTCTGGATTTGCCGGCGTGAACCCACGATTGCTGGCCGCATCGGCGACATTGGGCGCGTCGAAGACAAAAACATTCTGGCGGGTGATTCTGCCGCTCTCGATTCCCAGCGTGATTACCGGCGCGGTGCTAAGCTTCGCGCATACGCTGGGCGAGTTCGGTGTCGTCCTCATGGTGGGCGGCGACATCCCCGGTGCGACGCGCACGGTTTCAATTGATATCTACGACAAAGTGCAGGCGCTGGACTATGCGTCCGCCAATGCGACCGCGTTGGTGCTGTTGCTGCTTTCGTTCGTGATGCTTGCGGTGGTGTACGGATTAAATCGGCGCGTGGGGATGGTGGGACGATGAGCGCAAGCGAGTTGCCGGTGAGATCGCCGGAAGTTAAATCCCAAGCAGCGAAATCGGACGCCCAGACTTTGCCTGCGCAGCCGTTGAATTTAAATGTCCGCAAGGCATTCGCCGGCGGCTTCGCGCTTGACGTGAATGTTTCGATCGCTCCCGGCATCACAATTTTGTTTGGGCCGTCGGGAGCAGGGAAGACCACGCTGCTCGATTGCATCGCCGGACTGACCACGCCCGATGCGGGACGCATCGCGGTGGGGGAGAAAATTTTTTTCGATCAAGCGCATGCAATCAATCTTTCGCCGCAAAAACGCAATACCGGCTATGTCTTTCAGGATTTGGCGCTGTTTCCTCATTTCAGCGCGGAACAGAATATCGAATTTGGAATCAGCCAGTTGCCCGCGGACGAGAGGCGCGAAAAAGTTCGCGCAATTCTGGAATCATTCCGCATCGGGCCGCTTTCTTCGAGGAAACCCCAAGAACTATCGGGCGGCGAAAAGCAGCGCGTGGCCGTGGCGCGCGCGCTGGTGACGAATCCGCGCGTGCTTTTGCTGGATGAACCGCTTGCCGCGCTCGATGCCGCGACAAAATCGAAAATCATTGAAGACTTGCGCGAGTGGAATAACGCCCATCAGATTCCGATTGTGTACGTTACGCACAGCCGTGAGGAAGTGTTTGCCCTGGGCGAGCGGGCGCTGATTCTGGAAAACGGAAAAATCACCGCGCAGGGGACGCCGCATGAAGTGCTGTCCGCGCCGCGGCGGGAGACGGTGGCGCAACTCGCGGGCTTCGAAAACATTCTCGACGCCACTGTACTGACGCTCAACGAAGATCGCGGGACAATGACTTGTCAGATCGGCGCTTCGATCCTTTTGGAGACGCCGCTGGTGCGAGCGGCCATCGGGGAGACGCTGCGAGTGGGCATTCGCGCGGGAGACATTTTAATTTCAACCATCCTGCCCATGGGATTGAGCGCGCGCAACATTCTGCCCGGCGATGTGGTCAGCGTGGAAAGACGCGACATGATTGTCGCGGCGAAAGTGAATTGCGGCGTCGAGATGGAAGCGCACCTGACGCTGGCCGCGCGCGATTCGCTCGCCCTCGAACCCGGCCGCGAAGTCTGGCTGGTTGTGAAAACGCACTCGTGTCATTTGATGCAGGGGTGAGAGCAGAATCCGGCGGGTGGCCCGGCTTTTAATCGCCGACACCATTACAACTGTGGGTGCCCCTTCCTTCGCGCAGTCTGCGAAGGGCGGGTATCACCGACCTCGATGTCATTGGTCTGACCTGTTGAGAGCGTAGCGACTTATACTGCCGGAGACATCTGTCGTCCAAGCCTGTGTTTCCCACCCTTGCGAAAAGCGCAAGGATGGGGCACCCGCAGTCTCTTAGCGCGATAAGAAAAAAGTCGGAGCGAAAGCATGGGCCACCCGCCCCGCCGAAGATGACAAGTCACAGGCTGAGCAACTTCACAATTCAATAGAACCTGTGTCGGAGAAATTGCCAGGGCGAGCCACCTTCCCCCCTCTAACTAGCTCAATGAGTGAAAACGCCTGTTTTCAACAGTCAGGAATTTCTGGTCTCTGTGGGCGAATCGGACGATAGTCGTCGGAGCCACCCAACTACTGCAGCTCAGCGTACTCCGCCTTGGCCTGCTTCAGGATGGGGATGTCGGAATCGGCGTCTTTCCAGAGGGTGAGGAAATCTTTGTAAGCGGCCAGCGCGCGACTGCGCGCAAGATCGGCATCAGCCCCGGACGAAATCCGAGCCTGCAGCGCATTCGCACGAGCTACGCCCAGATGCGCCAACGCGCCCGTCCAGCAGTTCCAGACGATCCCGCTGTGGTCGAGAATCTTCTGAAACTCGGCGGCGGCTTCTTTGCCCTGTCCCGCCGCCAGGTATGCCTCTCCGCGCACATACACGTGATAGAGGCAAGACATATTGTTGACGAACTCAATTTGCCCTAACTCGATGGGCGGAACAACGGCTTGCAGTGCAGTTAGGGCAGACGCAGGATTCTTCTTATCCAGCGCCAATTGCGCCTTGATCGCGGGCAGCCAAAGCGACTGCATCTGGGTGTCGAGCGGGAAGCGTTTCCCCAAGTCTTGGGCCAAGGAGTCGGCTCGTGCCGTGTTGCCTGCCATGGCAAACGCAAGCGCAGCCTCGACCGCGGCGCCTTGACTTGTCGGAGCAAGCTTCAAGGCCACTCCCGCTGTTTGCCATGCTTCCGCAGGATTGCCATAAGCGGCTTGTTCGATAGCGGCATTCGCATACCATATCGCCCCCGTTTCTTTGCTGTCCGCACGGATAGCGGAGTCAACAGCCCGCTTGGTCAGTTCCCGCGCGTTGCTCAGGTGACCGCCATATGCCTCCGTGTCGGAGGCCAGCCCCAGCCCAAAGTTCTCGTAATCGGGCTGGCCCGCATACCACTGTAGCTGTTCCGCCATCGCCGTAGAGTCCGTGCTGAGAAAGGCAAGAGCGTAGAGAGCATTGTGCAGTACGTAATTATCCAGTTTTCGCGCTTGTGCATCATGGATGATCCGCCGCGTTTCATCGAAGCGCTGCACCGCAATCGCGTAATGGGCAAGGTTCACGGAGGTCGCGATGTTGTCTGGAACAAGTATCGCGCCTTGTATCGCGATCTGGGTGGCGTCCTCGTATCTTCCTTCAGCGGCCAACACGGCGCTCAGGTTGACATATGCGCCGAATGCTCTTGGATAGCTCTCAATTTCCTCACGATAGGTTTGGGCTGCCCTGTCGAGTTCACCGGTGACGTCCGAATAGTAGTTGGCGCTGATCTGCAGCCGTTCTCGTCCGCTCGCATGTTCCCGCAACAGGAATGCCTTGGTCTGGTATGGTGTGGCGCGTCCTCCCTGAAGGATGTTTTGGTAGTCGTTGCCTACCGCCAGATAGCCTAGAGCGAAATTCGGATCAAGCTCGATGGCACGCTGATGGTAAGGCAGGGCGGCGGTGGCACCTTTCTCGTTGTCGGCTTTTCTGCCAAGGCTGTACGCTTTCAGCGCTTCGAGCGAAGACGTGGTGGCCTGTTCGAGGGGAACGTCAAACTTCTGGACCGTAGCGAGCGATTCGCCCAGTTCAGCCCTCAGCTTGGACGCTGTTTCGCCCAGTGTATCCAGCACCTTCTCTTTCGATGCTGCCGTTGCCTGCTCCTCGGCCAGCGTGTCCCCGCTCTGGCAATTCACTGCTTTTAATCCCAGCACATATTCGCTGCCCAGACTTGCAATTGAGCCGGCAAGGTACGCTTTACTCCGCGCCCGCTGGCACAGCTCCCGGGCCACATCGGGCATGAGTTTCGTGTCGGGGGGGCGAGTCATTTGTTGGAGTATCTTTTCGACGTCGCTGTCGGAAAGCAGGCTCAAGAAAGGTGACTGGCGCAGAGAAACGTCGAGCGCCGTCTTGAGCGTGTCGTCGAACACCGGATCGCCGGTTTTGTTGGCGAAATCGGCGAGAACGATGGTGTCTTTATCGGTGAGGGCGTGCGCAGCGTGTTGCCGAGAGCGGAAGTAAAACCCGCCAGCGATCAATGTGGCGAAAACGACGAGGGAAGTCGCCACGACCCACGTGGGGGCAGCCACCCTCAGCTGTCCAGCCGCTCCCATGTCGCATGAGTCGCTACTCACAGTCGCGATCCGCCTCGTGTCGGTATCCCGCCTCAGGCGCTGCAGATCCGTCCGCATGTCGGCCGCGTGTTGGTAGCGCAGGCTGCGGTCTTTCTCCAGCGACTTATTGATGATTCGTTCCAGATCCTCTGGCACCTCTGGATTCAGACGTACTGCCGACGTCGGAGCCGCGTCGAGAATGGCTTTGAAGATTACGGCCGAGCTCTCTCCGCGGAAGGGCATTTGGCCGGTGGTCATCTCATAGAGAACGGCGCCGAACGAAAACAAATCTGTCCGCGCATCTAGTTCCTTCGCACGCGCCTGCTCCGGCGACATATAAGCGACCGTTCCCAGCGTGCTGCCTGGGCTGGTCAAATGCTGTTCGTCTAGGGCGGTTACCGTGTTCGCCGCAGCAAGTTGGCTTGATGAACTGCTCGCAGGCGCGACTTTTGCGAGTCCGAAGTCAAGAATCTTCGCGTGGCCGCGCTTGGTGACGAAGATATTGGCCGGCTTGATGTCGCGGTGAACAATGCCCTGCGCGTGGGCCGCATCCAGCGCATCGGCGATCTCGATCGCCAATGAGAGAATGATCTCGGTTTCCAGCGGACACCCCGCGATGCGGTGCTTCAGCGTCAGTCCATCCAGAAATTCCATGGCAATGAACGGCCGCCCATCTTGCTCCCCGATTTCGTAGATCGTGCAGATGTTAGGGTGGTTCAGTGCGGATGCTGCCTGAGCTTCACGCTGAAAGCGGGCCAATGCCTGGTGGTCTTTGGCTACTTCATCGGGCAGAAATTTTAATGCGGCGAATCGGCGCAGGGTTACATCCTCCGCCTTGTAGACCACACCCATACCCCCGCCGCCCAGCTTCTCGACGATGCGGTAATGCGAGATGGTCTCGCCGATCATTGGGCCCAATCTTATGGACACTGGAATAGGCAAGTCAATGAAACACGTGTAGTTGAGTGTGGCTCACCTGGTCAGTTGTTGAAAAATCGCCTTTTCACTCATTGACGGACAGGGCTGCCGCGCAAGTCCATGCTTTGCATCGCCCAGGTTAGCCAAATACGCGAGCCTGCGGCACCACGTGACCCACCCTTTTGCATAGTGCGCTAAATGGTAGGGCAGGCACCCCTTATACGCGCATATCGGCGCAGTAGGATAGCTATGCCGGGATACTACTCCCCGTATAATGTTGCCGACTGAAGGGATCAGAATTAATGACGGCACCGATTTATCGCACTTTCCTTGCCTTCGCGCTCGTAGCGACGGCGTTAGGCCCGACTGCCCGTGCGTACGCTCAAAGCGAAACAGTTCTTCATATCTTCAGCGGCGCGCCCGACGGCATGTATCCGACTGGTGGTTTGATCGGCGACTCCAAAGGGCACTACTACGGCACCACGAGCGAGGGCGGAGATGCACGGTGCAATTTTTCAGGATGCGGCACAGTGTACGAACTGAGCCGAGTGCAGGGGAGTTGGGTGGTGGACATACTTTATGAATTCCCCGGTGGCTCGGGCGGCGCTCAACCCGAAGGCAACCTAACCATGGACGCGGCCGGCAATCTCTACGGCGTTACCGACGTCGGCGGTCTCGGAGAAGGTTTGGTTTATGAACTCATCCACAACGCCGACGGCACCTGGTCGCCTGACATTCTCTATACGTTCATGGGTGCAGGCGATGGGGCCAATCCCATTGTCGGCGTGGTCTTCGATAAGGCCGGCAATCTCTATGGAACGACCCAATATGGAGGAGATCTATCCTGCGGCTTCTCCGGTTGCGGCACGGTCTTCGAGATCTCGCCCTAGGGCCAAGGATCATGGACGGAAACGACCCTGCACACCTTTGAAGGGCCGGATGGCGAACTTTCATGGACGCCGCTGCTTTTTGACGCGGCGGGTAACCTCTATGGCGCTACCGTTGAGGGCGGCAAAGGCTGCTCCATCGGTTGTGGAGTCATCTTCAAGCTGACGCCCGTTGGCGGTGCCTGGAAGGAAACCGTTCTGCATTATTTTGACAACGCGAACGCCTATAGTCCCTTCGGCAATCTGGTTTTCGATTCCTCCGGCAACCTCTTCGGGGTGACCGGTTATGGCGGCAATCTCACCCAGTGCGAAAACAATGGGTGTGGAATTGTCTTTGAACTATCGCCTACCGCATCCGGACCGTGGAAGCCGGCGCGGGTGTTTTCCTTTGATGGCCCGAATGGAGGTGACCCGATGGCGGGAGTTACGCTCGGTCCGTCTGGAAGGCTGTTCGGCACGACTTACGCTGGCGGAGATTCGAGTTGCGGGTCTTACGGATGCGGCGTGGTTTTCGAACTCACGCCCACGGCAACGTCTTTCAAGGAAAGAATTCTGCACGTTTTCGAGGCCGGCGATGATGGAGCCAATCCGGCTGGCTCACTGTTACTCGATCCGAAAATTGGCCTGCTCGGTACCACAGTTTTTGGGAGCCCGGCGGGATACGGAGTGATCTTCGAGATTAACCGCTAGGCCTTCTCGAGTTGAAGGGCCCTAGGGGGCAGGGGCTAGGGCGGCAGCCGCCCCGTTGCTGCAATCTACATAACACGCCGTTCGGTGTTTGGCGATGGCCCAAGTACACCTTTGGCCTGAGATAGCCTTACCAGAAAACTCAGGCGGCCGTAGGGTTTCCATCGGATACTTCTTTTCCACCGCAAAAAGTACTCTGACTACGGTCGTTGCTTATGAACACGACGGAGATGCCATCATGAGACTTAAAGGTTTGGTGCGTAACGGATTCTTACTTACAGCTATCTCAGTATTTTCGATTTCTTACAGTCTTGGCCAGTCTGGGTCGGCCGCCGGCGCGCGATCGTCGTCTGGACAACCCATGCCTGGCCAAACCACTCCGGGAACGGTGAGCCCTGCACCGGGTACTGTCGCTCCAGCGCCGGGAACAGTTGCTCCGACTCCGGGCACAGCCACACCCCAAGCGGGTGAGTCTATGCCGCAGTCGGGAACTGTGCCGCAGGGTTCCACCGCTCCGGGAACAGATCCGGAGACAACTCCGGGGTCCAATCCAAATCAGTCCAATCCGGGACAATCGAATCCGAATAACGGGTTGCCGAATCCGAATCAGCCCGGTCAGACGCCCCCCGATACGACGAATCCGGGAGGGACCGCGCCGCCGAGCACAGTGCCGCCATCAGGCACGAGCCCGCAGTAGTTGTTAAGGTGTTAGCGCTTCGCTTCTTCAAGTGAGTTGTTGTCTTCCATCTCGATGACCGCGCCCCATTCTCCATGGCGGTGTTCGCTGTAAACCACGCGTCCGCCAAGGATTTGGGCCGCGGCTTCGGGAGGGACGTCGCGGTGATAGCCAAAAAATCGCATCTTCCATCGCTGCCAACTCTGCCAATGTTCAAACCAACTGCGGGGCGGGTCGTATTTCGTGGAGAAGACGAAGGCGACGTCGAAGCGCTCGCCTTGGTCATAATTCATTGGGTCGCGGGTCGCGAGTAACTCTTCCGCGGTGAAATCTTCAATCCGCAAAACTTTCATCGGTTGCGAGACGTAGCCGAGGAAGGGCTGCGAGAGTTCGTCGTTCGCAGGCCACGCAGTCAGAATGCGGGCATGGGGATAGCGATGGGCGAGAAACTCCGCCGCATGTTGATGGATGCGGACGAAATCACTGTATGCAAGATTGTCTTCGGGCGAAAAGCCGTGTGGAGGGTTGATGAACCATCCGGCAACGAAAGCGATGGCGACGCAACAAATCGCGGCGCGCCACCAGGATAATCTTCGCCACAGCGTGGAAACGAAAATGATGATGACAAGAGACACGACTGGAAGCATGTAACGCGCCAGCACTGCGCCGCCGATAACGGAGAGGGCGAGCACGTAAGCGGCGATGACGGCGAGCAGGGCGAGTTGGCGCGGGATGGCGATGCGCGGGCGTGTTTCCGCGCCATCTTGTAAAGCGGGCCCTCGCATGGCGAACGCGGCCAGAAACGTGAGGACGAAGAGATTCATGTATCCCAAACTCTGGTAGAGACGCATGAGCAGAGCAAGAAAAATGCGCAGCGGATTGGTGGTGGCGGCGACGTTGTAGCGAAAGAATTCGGGATTGCCGAAGACGAATCCGGTGCGGGAGTAGTGGTAGGCGTACCAGAGAGCGAGCGGGATGATGGGGGCTGCGAGGCTTGCGAGTTTTGAAAAACGAAAAGCAGGTTCCTCGACTCTGCTGGATTGCCCGCGCACGGACGATCCAGCTTCGCTCGGAATGACACGGGCTAGGGATGGAGCGAGAGTCCAAATTGCTTCCCAGAGAAACAGCGCGGCAGGCGCAAGGATGGCGGTTTCTTTGGCGAGGACGGCGAGCGAGAACCACAAAGCCATTGTCCGGCAGCGACGAGCCAAGTAGGCGTCGAGGGCCCAGAAGGTAAATGCGGCGGCGGCCATGTCCACGTGAGCCATGGAGCTCTGGGCAAAAAAAACGGGATAGAGCGCGGTACAAATCACCGACGCGATGGCGACATCGGTATTCGCGAGGCGGCGGGCGAGGCGAAACAATCCGGTGAGTCCGAAGGCCGCGATGGCGAGCATCGCGATGCGGGTGACGACTGGAGCGTAGCCGAAGATTTTCCACCACAGCGCAAGCCACGCCATCACCAACGGTGGATGCGCATTTGAAGGCGTGGTGTGGGGAATGAATGAGCCGGTGAGAAGTAGATCACGCGCGGCGGGAACGTAGTAGCCCGCCTCGTCCCAGAAATAGGGAAGGCGTAAGAGAGGAAAGTGCAAGGCCAGCAGCGCCAAAAATGCAAAAGTAAAAACGCGCAGAGATGTTGCGGCGGTGGATTCGGGATGAGTCTGCTTCACTGCCGGTTAGTGTACCGGGCCGGAGGGCGACATGCGCGGGTCAAGCTTGATTTCGCCGAAAGCGCTTTCGTAGTTCGAGACATTCTGATTCAGGACGGCCGCCAGCGCTTTGGCCTGCTGCGGGCTCAAATAAATTCCCTGAAAGTTGTGGATTTCTACTTGCGTCTCGCTGGTGGGCTGCATGGTGCCGAAGTTGAGGAAGAAATCCCAGACGTTGACGCGGACCTGCACGCTGTTGGCGTAGGTTTCGCGGTAATCCGCGCGATTTATGAGCTTGACGTTGGGCTGGGTCGGATTGTTTGCCATGAAAGTAGTTTAGCAACTTTGCATGCATTTCCGTGAGGGAGTGATGTCTTACGGAATCAAGACAAACGCTACGTTGCTTTGCAGTGGGCCGCCGGGCGTGGTGACTGAGACGTACCCTGACTTGGCTCCGGTCGGAACGGTGGCTTGCAGGAACGTGTCAGAGACGACGGTGAACGCGGCGGACTTGCCATTGAATGAAACCCCGGAAGTTCCGGTAAATCCCTGGCCGAGAATGCCGACGATCTGGCCCACCTTGCCGGCGGGAAAGACGAAGGCGGCGAAGGGCTCGAGATTATTGTCGAGGCTATAAACTGTGCCGCATCCCAGAGCGCACGCGGAACTGCTGCCGCCATTGCTGGTCACGCCGTAAAACTTGCCGTCAGTGGCCTGGCTCAGTCCGTACGGATAGGAACCATCGGTGGACTCGAAGGTGTGCAGCGTGGTGAACGCTCCCTGCGCCGTGAGTTCGAAGACGGTACCGCATCCGGCGCCGGGCCCGGGATTGCAGTTGAGATCGCCGCCGCCGGCAGTTGTGCCGTACAGATTGCCATCATTGGCTTGAATAATGGCCTGCGGCGCCAAACCATCCGTGCAATTCGTTTGTGAGCAGAAGCGGTAAATCGTGGTGAGCCTTCCCTTGACGGAAATCCGAAAAATGGTGCCGTCGGCGAGAGAGTGACCGCCCCCGGTGGTCACGCCGTAGAGATTGCCATCGTTCGCCTGAATCAGACTCGTGGGCGCCGAGCCATCGCGGCATTTGCCGGAACAGAAGTCGTACAGAACTGTGATTGCGCCGCCTGGCGTAAGGCGGAACACTGTGCCGCATCCATTTTGCTTGCAGCCATTGCCGGAACCTCCGGCCGTAGTGGTGCCGTAGAAGTTGCCGTCCCGCGCGAGAACCAGGCTGCTGGGAGATTCGCCGTCCGACTGATCAAAACTCGAGAGATTGGTGAATGTGCCTGCGGGCGAAATCTTGAACGTGCTGCCGTAGGCGTCACTGCCCCCAAGCAGGGTGGTTCCATATAAATTGCCGTCAATGTAGGGGACGAGAGTTGTTGCTGGAAGGCTGGGAGCAGCTAAGTCGTAGAAATTTGGGGAAACCGTGCCGCTGGACGCGATCCTAAAGATTGTGCCCGCATTGCTGATGGCTTGACCGCCCTGGGCAGTGCTTCCATATAAATTGCCGTCCGAGGCCAGCACGAGGCCGGCCAGCGGTTCAAAGCCGTCGCTGCAATTGGGCTGCTGGCAGAATTTGTAGAGCGTGGTCAGAATTCCTGCGGGAGTCATTTGAAACGCCGTGCCGCAAGTGCCCGCGCAGTCGGAATTGTATGTGCCTCCGGCGACGGTCACACCGTAAAAGTTGCCGTCACTATTTTGCTGCATTGCGGCGATGGGCTCGGCCCCATTGACTTTGCCGAAGCTGACCAGAGTGGTGAAGCTTTGACCATAAGCCGCCGCTGCCATGCAGATCACAAAAACGGCGACGATCGCCGCGCCTGCGGGGAAGAACGCAGTCTCTAGGGTTTTTGCTTTAGGAAATCTAGCTTCACTCTTCATCGCACCGGGCATGGATCCTCCAAAAACGGCCACGGCGATCATAAATCAGCCCCCCGTCCACGGCATAGAGTCCAACGACTCCAATGCCAAATCCGGCGCGCCATCTGGAGGCAACGTCATCTGGGCGATGGCATCCTAATGCGCGGCACGTATTCCGCGCCAAAATAGACAAGGAGAATCAACTATGTCAAAAGATGCGCATAACAAAGCCGCCGAGCATCATGAGAACGCGGCAAAATCCCATCGAACCGCAGCTGAGCATCATGGAAAGGGCGACAACAACACCGCTAGACAACACTCCGCTCAGGCTCAGGAACACTCCAATATGGCTCAGGAACAATCCAAAAAGGCGCACCAGCAGTCTGAGGACTCCGTCCGCTCGGCCGCCTAATATCTCGCTTTTATATGGACCGCCCGCTGGCTGGGCGGTCCTTAATTTCTAAGGCAAAATAGCAGAAGTCGATGGCTGTGCGGTTAGGCCGCTGATCTTGCCGCCCCATGCAAGGGCTCACCTCGTGGGGAGGGCGGCTTCGACAAATTACGCGGCATCAAGACCGAGAGCTCCATACCTTCGGCAGTGGTAACCAGCGTAAACCTCTCGCTGCACTCCGGACATAACCACCAATACTGTGATTCATGTCCGGGAAATCCCGTGCGCCGCAGGAGAAGACGAAATTGAACAAACGCCCGTGGTGCAAGTAGCGGAAGATTTCCTCACATTGCGGATTTGCCCACTTCGAAACCATGTATCCTCCTTTCGCTTGGTGCCAATGGCTGCTGCAGGTGCACGCGGAAGGAACAAACAGAATGTGCGCTCCGCCGCGTTCAATTGCAATCGGGTTTTTCTTGTATACCGCCCGAAGAGTTTTCCTTCCGCCCGCTTGCTTTTACTTTGTCCAGGAATAAGCATCGAAAATCACAACTGAAAATTCTTCGAGGCAACTCGCCCAATTGCCCCGCACCTAAATGTCCTACTAAGGCGGGCAACGCATGAGAGCGTTGTCAGTCTAAAAATTTCTGCCAGGAGAAAATATGCCGACTAACGGACTTAAAGAACTTTACATCGACGAATTGAAAGACCTTTACAGCGCAGAGAGTCAAATGGTGAAGGCGCTGCCAAAGATGGCTAAGGCCGCGTCATCCGCGGAGCTGCGCCAGGGGTTTGAAAAGCACTTGGAGCAGACCCGCGGCCATGTCCAAAGGCTGGAGCAGATTTTCGAAGCATTGGATGAAAGCCCCAAAGGCAAAAAATGCATGGGTATGCAAGGCTTAGTTGAAGAAGGAGGCGAAGCCATCGACGACGACGATTTCGAGGGTGCTGTGAAAGATGCAGCCCTCATCGGTGCGGCACAACGCGTTGAGCATTACGAAATCGCCGCCTACGGCACCACCTGCGAATTTGCCCGGTTGCTGGGAGAGTCCGAGCAGCTTTCCCTCCTCGAGCAGACCCTAGAGGAGGAGAAAGAAACCGACGAGAAGCTCACTGAGCTCTCAAAGAACATTAACCGGCAGGCGAACAACGAAGAAGATGAAATTGAAGAAACCGGGGCCGAGAAAGGCCAATCCGGCGCGCGCGCCCCAAAATCGGTTTCCAAGGGCCGCCGGCGAGTCGCGTAGGGAAGACAGAGTGAAGATCGGTGGCGGCCGCGGCCTGGAGTGCACCAATCGGCCGCCATCCGAGCTTTCATTCGACCTCAGGGGGCAATAATCTTGCACTTCTGCAGACACACCAGGTTTCAAGAAAGGATTGCGCATGGCTACAAAGAAGAAATCACGGAAATCAGGAACCAGAAAATATGGCCCCGCCGCCGGCAAGAGCGTTGAGAGCGCGATGCGAAGGGAAAAACGCGGGACCCTCAAATCAGGCAAAGGCGGCAAGGGCGGCACAGTCACCAGCGGCAAGCAGGCCATTGCCATCGGCTTGTCGGAGGCGCGCAAGAAAGGCGCGAAGGTTCCTCCGAGAAAAGCATCTTAAGCCGTCCAGGGCTGAGCGTGGGGCAAACATGCGGGTCGAGCTGCGTTCGCTAATTCCGGTATTATGATTGAAATCATGCCGGGATGGCGGAATTGGCAGACGCGCTGGACTTAGGATCCAGTGCCCTAAAGGCGTGCAGGTTCAAGTCCTGTTCCCGGCACCACCGATTTCCCTGTAGAAGCTAAAAATCCTTGAATTGCGAAAGACCGGCAATTCCTCGGCTGCGCTCCGTATTTTACTGCGGCGTAGCGACGAAGGCACACTCTTGGCCCCTCAGTGGACAGGATGGCCCGTAATATTCACCCACGATCTTTCCTGAGTCATCGATACCAAGGACGTAAGTGCCATTCGCGCCTGGATAATCGATCGTTGTGAACTGGCCGTTACTTAGAACAAATCCGTGCTGGTTGTAAGCCGCATCGACGTACTCACCGGCGACCACGCCGTTGTCGTTGATTGCTTGACCGGTGGTCCAAAGGGCGCCGGGCACCTGGAAGCTTGTATAGACTCCATTTAAGTAAGTAAAACCGAAATAGACGCTAAATAGGCCTTCGGTGCCGTACGTGCCGACGATTTCCCCGGCATTATTTATTCCTGATGCGTCAGTGTAGGTTGAGTTTGGGAACTCGATCTCGGTGACTACTCCGTTTGCCAGGAGAAAACCGACGACTGTTTGGTACGACGGCGTTCTGTAATCCCCAACAATCTCGCCGGTATCGTTAATGCCACTCAAGGCTGTGACCACGGAATTGTGCACTTGTATGCTGGAAAATTTTCCGTCTTTGTATAGCAGTCCTTTGTAGACAAAAGTATCTGGGCGCGTAAGATACTCGCCAACGATAGTACCCTCAGCGTTAATGCCGTCAAACTCCGTCCACACGGCACCCGGGTAACGAAGCGTCTGAATTCCGCCGCCGCTAAACACGGCGCCATTTTCTGCCTCAAGCCTGAAATCAACTGGAACGTAATAACTGCCCACAATCTGCCCATGGTTAATCGCGTTGGCGCTGCTGCTATTCGCATCTGGCGGCGCGGGGAGAGTCTCAAATTCGTAATTTGTTGCGGCGGCGGGAAGCTCGCCCGGCGCGCCTTTGCCCAAAGCATGTTTTGAAATTATTTCTCCGGTGCGAAAGTCTCGTACCGTAAGCGTGTTGCCCTCAGTGCTGAACAATAGAAACCCATGCCGGAATGTGTGGACCGGACGGCCGCTTGAATTTTGTTGGCTGAGGCCGGCGCTCGCGAACGCGAACATGGCTAGACAAAGGGTGGCGAGGGCTGAGATCTTCACAAACTTCCTCCTGATAAAACATCTCTCAGGTGGATTCTAGGTTTCCTCCAGCGATTTCATAAGTTACAGGAGGGCGTAACCAAAACGGGAACTTACGTAATCGGGCCTTGGTTGGCGGCAGGGAGCCTACACTTCGATGAATATTACGGATGGGAAAGAATGATAGAAGTTTTCTTCAACGGGATTTACTTATCCTGCGAAGTGTTGACGTTTTCGCTCAACTAAGTTCATGCTCCTATAACAAACCTGTGGTAACTTGAGGTTCACCGTATTCCGGCCCGATCACGATCAAGGTTTCTCCTTGTCCCGGTGGGCCTACCCTCAGGAGGCATTCCATGCGTCGATTCCAAGTTTTCCTCTTCGTGATTCTTCTTCTACATGGTGCTATGTTTGCGGCCACCGCGGCGCGCGTAAGAGTGGGGAACAGTCCCGACTTCCTGGCTGTGAATTCCGTGACCAATCAGGTCTACGTCGCGAACTCCTCCAGCGGCACGGTTTCTGTGATTGACGGCGCCACCAATACCGTAACGGCCACCATTCCGGTCGGCGGTCTGCCGCAGGGAATTGGCGTGAACTCCGCCACCAACACCATTTACGTCGCCATATTTGCCGGTCTCTCCAGCACCGTGGCTGTGATTGATGGTGCGACGAATACGGTGACCACCGACATTTCCGTACCGGGGGCGACCTATATCGCGGTTAACTCGAAAACGAACCATGTTTTTGTTTCCGATAGCGACAATACCGTACGAGTGATAAATGGGGAAACAAATGCGGTCGTCGCGACCATAGATTTCGACAATGGCGTCGAGAGTATCGCCGTCGATCAGCAGCGCAACTTAATCTACGTGGCAGAAGTGGGCGCTCCTCCCAGCATCGGGGTAATTGATGGAATGATTAATCGGCTCTCGAACACATTTTCGTTGCCCGGTGCGCAATTTATCCCCGGACTCGCGGTCGATCCCTCGTTAAATCAACTCTACGCCGCCGACAGCCTGGCGGCGCAACTGTACGTTATCGACGCAAGCGATGGCGCTGTCCTCACGACGCTCAGCATACGCAGCTCCAACTTGAAGTACGTTACGGTTGGCACCGGGCACAAGGTCTGGGCGACGGATCCCAATGGCAACCAGGTATTCCGTATCGATGGGCTAACGCGTAGCCTTGTGGCGACGTATCGCGTCGATAAGGGACCTTGGGGAATGGCCGTGAATCCTTCCAACGGCAACATCTACGTCCCGCTATCGTTGACCGATGCCATCTGGGCGGTGACGCCCTAAGCGCTGCCAGGTGAAAAAGTTTGCGCAGAAGTGAGCTCCCCGCGTCGCAATTTTCACGTTGCACGCCTGCCCCACTCTCTGGCTATTGCGCATCGCGCGGCTGGCAGGTATTCTAGCGCTCGACGGAAAATCGCACGACAACTCCGTCTTCAATAAGGCTCTCTGTTCTGGGCCCGCTAGGAGATTCCCCGATGAGAATTCATAACACTGTTGCGTCTGCTTTCTTAACTCTCGCCATGTTTGTCGCATGTCTGGGCAACTCTGCCTCCGCCCAAAACCCGCAGAACCTCGTGGCCGGCGTCGGCCCGGTGATCAGCAACTTAGCCTGGGCCAACTGGACTTCGATGAACCGCATTTCTGGCGGCTCGCTGCTTGCATCCAGCCCAAACACACGTTTCTATTTGGGCTTCACGGCCGGGATCAGCGCCGACATAGCCAACATGGTCGTCTATACCACCCAGCGCGGTCTTCCCGTGATTACCGCCGTGACGCCGGTGACGTTGAATGGAGTTTCGAACCCCACGATTACACTCACTGACGTTTGCAACTATACGATCTCCGCATCTGCGCCGTGCATCGTCGGGCTTGATCCCACCGCGATTTCGCTTTCGCCGCTCAACGATTATTACCTGGCGGTCTATTTCACCAATGATTCCAATAACAATATTCTCGGGGTGGCAAAGCAGCAGTGGCCCACCAGCAGCCTCGTTGGGTCCGACGTCGTGGGCGATCACACCCATCGGCAAGTCGGCGACTTCGTTCCGCTCGGGAACCAGAACGGCGCGCCCCACCTGCTGATGTATGTCATGAATCAGTAGTTAGATCGATTACCTGGAATTACGGCCCGCCCTTGTTAACAAACATGGGGTGGGCGCTTTTTTTTGCCGGCAGGGTCCATCGCGAAAAAGATCAGGTCTTAGGGAAGGTCTCTGCCGGCCAGATCAAGAAAGCAATCGTGGCTGCGATTATGGTTGCGAGTATTGTGAAGAGCAGCCTATGGGTGGGCCAAACTTTGGGGGCAATCCACATCCAACTCGAAAGCGCGACGAGCAGGATGAGCGCTTTGCCGATAAGCTTCATGGTTCAGAGTTCGGGGGTGCATGGGCACTGTGGCACGCGGGACATTAAGCGAACCTGAAGTGGAGAGCTTCTTGCAGACTAATTTTATTGAAGCTGAATGGTCAAAAGCCGGCCGTGGGCCCGCTACTGAGAAAAAGGTCGCGTTGGCTCGAGATCCCCGAAGATCACTTTCCAAAGAGTATTTGAATCAAGATCAGCGCGGCGACCGACAGTCACCGTCCGGAGAGCTACGGCGTTATTTCAAACACTACGCCTTGGTTGTAAGCTCCGCCCGAGTTGGTGACACCGTAGAGATTGCCGGCTCGGTCCTCGATCAGCGTCCCGCTCGGCGCCTGCCCATCCGCACAGTTTGTTTGCGAGCAAAAACTATAAATTGCCACTGGCTCTCCGCCAGGGGCAACCTCCCAAACCGTGCCCGCATTGTTTGCTCCTCCAGCATTAGCCGTGCCAAAAAGGCTCTTGCGCCGTGCATCGATAACCGCGCCGGAAAGCACTCCCGAACCCGCCGAACCGGACAAGTTGTGCCACTGAGAAGTTTGCGTCACTACATTGAACCCAAAAACTGTGCTATTGCCGGCGCCATATATGTCATAGCTTGTTCCATAGAAATTTCCGTTATTGTCCGTGGCAAGCGGCGACGTTCTGCCGGCATCGAAGGCAAATTTTCCTAAAGTTTGTCCCGTCCAACCGGCGCTCGACGGAGAAACCTCGTAAACGAAGCCGGCCATATTCGGACCCAATCGCGTTGCCCCGTAAAGGTTGCCGAACGCATCGAAAATCACACCGCCCTGCGGGTCGCCCGCGTACTGGTTAAAGCTATACAGTACTGTCTCCGTCCAGCCGTCCGAACCGGGTGTCAATTCGAACACGTCGCCGGCTGCAATGCCCAGGTTCCCGCCTTGCACGCTGCCTCCGCCCCAAAGCGTTGTCCCGTAGAGGTTGCCCGACGCATCGAAAACAACCTGGCTCGTAGGCGTCATGCCGTCCGTACAAAAGTCGTAGCTGACACAAAAGGCGTAGAGAACAGATTCGGTCCAGGCGGTCGCCGGAGATTTCGGTCGCGCAAGCTTAAATACCGTTCCGCACGTGCCTAGAAATGCCCAGCAACCCTTCCCGCCCAGCTCGGTCGTTCCGTAGAGATTTCCGGCTTTATCAAATGTGACGCCGACCACCGGCTCCTGACCGTCGGTACAATCCTCTCGGTTTAGGGCCGAGCAAAAGTTATACAGCACGTTCTCAGTCCACACGCCCCCGGACTCTGGCGAAAGCTGGAATACGGTACCGGCGTTATCGTTTGCGCCGCCTGCTGTTGTGGTCCCGTAAAGGTTGCCGCTGTGGTCGAAAACAAGGCTGCCCGCTGGATTCGTGCCATCATTCGGGCCGCCGAAGTTCCAGAGGACTTTTTCGGTGGCTTGACCGAATGTCAAACCACAACTCATCGCAAATAACGCTGCGCACAAAAAGATCTTGGTCACGGGACGCTCCAAATTAATGCGGCACCGGATACTAGCATTCAATTCACGATACGTGTAGGGGTTGAAAGACTCTATTCTTATGTAGAAGATGAAGAAACAAAAATCACTCAGGATGCAGGCGCACCCTCAACTGCGCCGAGTACCGCTCGGCCCCTCCGAAATCTATTGCACCTGGGTCAACCGTTCGTAGGCCGCCAGACTGGCGATGGCTACGATCAGCAGGCCCGATGCCGCGCCCAGCCACATCACGTAAGGATTGATCTTCTCGACCTTGTGCATGATCTCCGCTTGTTCCTGCTGCATGTGGGCTTCGGCGGGGTCGAGGAAGAGTTGATCATCCTCCTGCCGGGTGAGAGTGCTGCGGTAGATGAGGAGGATCACCAGGGCCGCGGTGAGAACTCCCCACGAAATTACCAGTCCGAGCAGAGACGGGGACATAGATCCACCTCGCTTACGGATTTCGCCCGAGGTTAAGAACCCGGGTAACGCTTATGCCTAGCATTATAGGCCCGATTGTCAATGGGAGAAGGGAATTGTCTGCCGGGGGAAGGCTTCGCATCGCAACTACGTTCTTGCCCCCTTTGTTATTCCCTGCCGGCTAATAAACTGGAGCGTTAATCGCTTGCGACCCAATCATCTCCTGCCGCATCAACATATTGACCAGTTTGTTATACTTATATCCATAGGTTCCTAAGGAGAGATTGCCCATGGCCACAACAGTTACTCCGACCGCGACCCCGGAAGTGAAACCGCCGGTTAAGGTCGCTCCGATTAGCCTGACCCCGAATGCGGTCTCCAAAGTCAAAGAGATTATGGCGCAGCAGAACCCCGTCCCCACCGGACTGCGCGTGGGCGTCGTCGGCGGCGGATGCTCCGGCTTCTCCTACTCCATGGCCTTCGAAAATGCCCCCGGCATGATGGACAAGGTGTTTGACATGGACGGCCTCAAGGTCTATGTGGACGCAACTTCCATCATGTATCTGAACGGCTGCATCGTGGATTACGTTGAGACCCTCGAAGGCGCGGGCTTCAAGTTTGAAAACCCCAACGTGAAGAGCACCTGCGGCTGCGGATCGTCATTCAGCGTCTAAAGACTCACGCCACTAACAATTAAGCCTCGCCGATTCGGCGAGGCTTTTTTGCTTTAAGCTACCTTCCATTATTGTTCCGGTAATTGTCCGGGAGGTTGAAACCCGCCCTGTCCGTTGTTGTTATTCTGATTTCCGCCTCCGCCCAATCCATTGAATGTCGACCCGGAACCCGGCGTCGTCCCTCCGAGGCCCGTGGGCGAAGCTCCATTTTGTCCCGGCGTCTGCCCGTTCAAGTTATTCGTGCTGCCCGGCAAGGGCGGTTGCGCCGGACCGGTGATTAACCCGCCACGGTCCATGGCCGGATCGTAAATGAAATACCAATCTTTGTAGTGGTCTTTCTTGTTAAAGATGCGGATGCTCTTTTCCTTGCTGATGCTGGCGACGCCCACGATGGGGCCTCCACCAAAAGCCTGTGCTCCGTTTGTATTGGCGAATAATCCTGTGCTGCTCGTGTTCTGATTCTGGCCGGGTTGTGCCGGCCCGGTTGCGTTGCCGACGTCTGAGCCGTTATCCGGCGCCGGCGATTGGCCATTCTGCGCTCCCTGTTGATCGGTGTTGTCGTTCTGCCCGGCCGTCCCGAAAAGTGAGCCCCCATTTTGCGCGGCCTGACCCGCGGCCAGACCTTGAGCAATTTGCGCCGCCGCCTGTTGCTGCACGCCTTGTGCCCCGGCAACACCGTTGGCGCCCAAGCCTGCCGCGGTGGTAAGGCCGCCCGCCAGCATGGGCACTTCTCCCTGATGCAGAAGCCGGAAGTCCTTGCCCGTAATCGGATCCTTGTAGTGCCGCCGCAGATAGCGGATCTTGTTGGTATCGTCCAAATCCTCCAGCCGCATGGGATAGCGGCCGTTCTTCTTCACGTAGGCCCGGATCGCCCGCGCATATTGCGCCCCCCGATGAATCATCTCCTCTTCGCGATCGCGTTTCAGCTCGAAAATCATGGCGGGCGCCACCATGGCGGCCACAATCGCCATCACCGCAAAGGCGAAGATGATCGTAATCAGAATGTAGCCCCGTTCCGAACGGCGGCGGATTCTCGATGGCGTGCGGCTTGGGGACGTGGCAGTCATACATGGGACGAATTCCGCTGTTAACCCAGCGTCAGTGGAATGCTTTGCGTGTTGTTGTTGAGCACGTCTTCAATTTCGACCGAGGTCGGCATGATGTGGATGATCTTGTAGTGCCGGTCCACGATGTCGCCTTCGTGCGCGATAAAGACATCCTCGCCCTGCGAAAGAAAAATGCGTTTCCCCTCGCTGGGATTATTAGCGTAGCCGAAAAACTTCAGGTTAATGGGCGGGGGCGGAGGCGGCGGGGGTGGCGTGTTATCAACTTGCTTCTTGGCCAGAAGGGCCGGCGCTACCGGCGTCGGAATCTCGGCCTGATCTGTAAATATATTTCTTCCGTTACCCTCATACTTCGTCTCTTCGCTCGTCTTCAGCCAGTCGAAACGCAATGAAGGATCAATCGAATGTGCGTGAGCGCTCTTGGTCCTTCTCCCCAGCGCCATGTGAGACGTTGCCGAAAACGACGTGTCGGCAACCGCGCTGGTCGTTGTCGGCGTCGGAGCGTCACTGGTGTGCGAGCTGAAAATGCCATGCAGCATGAGCCCGCCGCCGGCCACTAGCAACACTGCCGCAGCGATGAGTTTCTTGCGGTCTTCAGCTCCCAGCTTCACTTTTTCCGTCCCTGTCTCACTTAGGCTGCGCCCGCCTTCAAGTACGTTTCCAGCGTCATTTTGAGTTGTACCACCCCGTTCTCCTGCCCGCCGAGTTCGACGCTATCCACCAGGAAGAACAGCCGGTTGCGTTCGAGCGCGTTCACAAAGCGTATCAACTGCACATAATTGCCTTCGAAGCCGGCCTCGATTTGAACCTTTCGCAACCCCACCTGGGCCGGATCCACACCCTCGGACTCCCGGCTCGGCCCATTCTCCTCTTCCGCTTTTTCCTTGTACTTAATCTCGGCAATCTTTACCCCGCTCTCCTGCGCCAGCTTGCCCAGGTCGCTCGAAATATCCGATTGCTGCGACGTGAAGCGGGTCTTGTAGAAATCATTGATCTGATCGCGGGCGACGGGAATCTTCTTGTCGAGGCCCTTGAGCGGTTCGACTTCACGCGTCTTGATCTGCAATTCCTTCCACAACGTAGAAAGCTGATCGCGGCGCGAGGCTTCCGAACCGACGATGGGCGAAAACAGAAGGCCTAGGGCGATGACGTCCACGGCCACCAACGCCGCCATGCCGATCTTCAATTTTCGCCGGGTTTCGCGCAGGTCGGGCATGCTTAGAGCCCTCCTTGCCGGGCGCTGGCCGGTTTGATGGTCGCAGGCGCGGGCGAAGCCGCTGCATCCGGGGCCGGGACGTAGAGCGCCGTGATGTTAAAGACGACCTCGTTCCCACCCTGCGTGGTGGAGAACTTTTCTTCGTCGATTTCAGTCTGATGGAACTTCTGCGAGCCTTCCATCTTGCGCACCAGTTCAAGAGCGCGGTCCCGCGACGTTCCAGAAACCGTCAATTTGATTTCCAGCTGATTATCCGGCGACATGGCGGGATGAATCGAAACCACATGCAATTGCGGCGGCATCAACTGTTCGAGCGCTTCGAACGCCTGCGTCCACGAGAAGGCCTTGCGCTGGAAGAGATCATTCAGAAATTCCGAGCGGTCGCGCACGCTCCGGTTTTGCGGAAGGTTCATCATGGCGGCGGCCTCGGCTTTTTCGTTGTCGCGCACCGCAATTTGCGCTTCCCGTTGCACAATCAGGTCGCGGTCTTTGCGTGCGCTCAGCCATCCGCTGACCGTAATGAACAGTAGCCCGAGCGTGACGACGCTTAGCGCCACCACGGCTCCGCCCCAGCGGAACCAGAAACGCCGGGCGTCCTCGTACGGCTGCGTTGCGAGATTTATATTGACGCGCATGAGTTAGGCCAGCAATGCCCCCGCCACGCCGCCCAGCTTCCACCGCGGAATCATCCCCGCGCTTGCCCCCAACTGCGATCCGCTGACCAGGTCTGCCACCTGCGCCCCGGTTTGCGCCTTCAGGGCCGGCGCAGCCACGGCTTCGCCCACGCCCGCCACAAAAATTTGCTCGAGATTGAGCTGGTACGTGTCCTGGAAGAATACGACGGAGGGATAAATCTCCTCAGCCAGTTGCTCCCCGCTCATGTTGGCGCCGTACGGGTTTTCAATCGTCCGGAATAGCAACAGTTGCTGCTGGTCCAGGATGGCAAGGCTCACCGTCCGGTCGTCCACTTTTACCACCATCGTGGGCCGGTCGGTCGTAGCTGCGCCCAGTGCCGCCAGCATCGACGGCAGCACAATCCCGGGACTGTAGCCCGCCTCGCGGAAAATCGATTCGTAATCTTGGATGACGCTGAGCAGTGAGACCGCCGCAATCACGCGTACTCCCGTGCCCGAAGTCTGGGCATGATACGAAACTTTGGCTTTATCCACGTCGAAGGGCAGGGATTTTTTCAGGCGGAAGCGTACCACACCCTCGGCTTCCTCGGTTTTCGAAGGCAGCGTCTCGAAATCGAGCAGGACCACGCGCACAGCCGCGTCGGGCAACACCGCAATCAGTTCGCGGGAGCGTCCTCCAACCCGCTCCAGCGCATCGCGTATGGCTTCCAGCACCTTGCCCCGCTCGCGGAGATTATTTTCCAGCAGGTCGGGAACGACGCTGCCCGAAGCAAAATCGCGCACCGCGCAGGCTTCCACCACGCCGCCTTTTTCCGCCATACGGCCCGCGACCACGCCCGCCGTGGTCACTTCGCAGGCCAGCTTCGGCTTTGCTCCCGGATTGTACTTTGTGCTCATCGCGAAATTACCCTGTCACAACGAATCCGCTCTCACCATCTTGCTATTCCGAATCCGCTGTCGCGGGGAGGAACCAGCTTTTCACGCCGCTTCTTCCATCCTACAGCCCGCCGCTTACCGCGAACTCTCGATGAAGGTAACTTTGTTGATTTCCTTCAGCGTGGTCAGACCGATACGAACTTTGTCCAGCGCTGATTCGCGCAGGAAACGCATGCCTTCTTCCCGGGCCGCTCGCCGGATCTCTGATGTCGGCTTCTTGGCCAGAATCATTTCGCGGATACGGTCACTCAGTTCCAATAATTCGTGAATGGCAGTCCGGCCCTTGAATCCCGAGCCCGCACACTCTATGCAACCTTGGCCTTCATAGAAGGTGACGCCCGCCCACTCTTGCGCGTTGAGCCCGCTGGATTCGAGTGTAGCCGCGTCGTACCGTACCGGAGTTTTGCAGGATTCGCAAATCAGGCGAACCAGTCGCTGCGCCAGGATGCAATTCAAAGCGGAAACAAAGTTGTAGGCTTCGACGCCCATGTTCAGGAAGCGCCCCAGCACGTCCACCACGTTGTTGGCGTGGACGGTGGTGAAAACAAGGTGTCCCGTGAGCGCTGAGTTGATGGCAATCTGCGCGGTTTCCGCGTCGCGGATTTCGCCCACCATGATTTTGTCCGGGTCGTGGCGCAAAATAGAACGCAAGCCGCGGGCGAACGTCAGTCCCTTCTTTTCATTCACGGGAATCTGCGTGATGCCCCGCAACTGGTATTCGACCGGATCTTCAATCGTAATGATCTTGTCTTCGTCGGTCTTGATTTCGTTGATGGCTCCATACAGCGTCGTCGTCTTACCGCTGCCCGTCGGCCCGGTCACCAGCACCATGCCGTACGGCTCATGAATAAAGCGGCGAAAGCGTTTGAGGTCGTCTTCGGCAAAGCCGACCACATCCAGCGTCAGCTTGCGGAATTTCTCGCTCATCGATTCTTTGTCGAGCACGCGGAGCACGGCGTCTTCGCCGTGAATCGAAGGCATGATGGAAACGCGGAAATCGATGGGCCGTTCGGGCTGTCCATATTTCACGCGGAAGCGTCCGTCCTGCGGGACGCGCCGCTCAGAGATATCCAGCTCGCTCATGACTTTGATACGAGAAATAATTGTCGAGTGGTGCTCTTTCGCGATCGGCGGCATGGCCTGCGTCAGCACGCCGTCAATTCGGAACTTGATGCACACCGCATCGTCCTGCGTCTCGATATGAATATCGCTGGCCCGGCGCTGTAACGCAGTAAAGATCGTCGTGTCCACGAGCCGGATTATGGGGCTCATGTCGTCTTTCGCGGCCAGCCGGTCCATCGAAATGCTTTCGTCGGCTGCCCCTTCATCTTCGCGGACGACGTCGAGCGTGAATCCTTCGCTGGCGTCTTCGAGCACGCGCTTCGACTGTTCTGTTTTCTTGAGAATTTCCGTGATCTGCGCCAGCGTGGCGACCTTGGTGATGATGCGCTTGCGCAGCAGCATCCCGATTTCGTCAATCATCATCAGCTGGCTGGGATCGGCAATCGCAATCGCCAGGCGGCCGTCGGCCGTCTCTTCGAGCGGAATGAAGTTGTGCGAGAACATCAGGTGCACGGGGATGGTCTTGAACAGGTCGTGATGCAGTTGAAAATTGTGCAGGTCCACGAACTCGCAGCGGTAGCGGCGGGCTATATCTTGTGCCCGCTCCAGTTCATCGGCGTGCGAGAGCGTCGAGACGCGGCCGCCATTTTCCCCGTTTACGAAAACCGATTTCTTTTCCATAATGCTTTCTCTTTCCAATCTAGCTCGTGCCGCTTATCTACTCTCGTTAAAACGCTCTTAATCAACCATGCTTAGTGAATCGTCGAGCCGAGAGTGAAAATCGGCAGATACAGCGAAATCAAAATACCGCCCACGACGATCGCCATGAACACCAGAATCAATGGCTCAATCAGCGCCATCACCGCGCCCAAAGCCGTCTGCACGTCTTCTTCATAAAATTCGGCCACGGAGTTAAGCATCGCCGGCAGCGCTCCCGTCGATTCCCCCACTTCAATCATCTCCACCGACAGATCGGGAAACATGTCTTGCTCTTCCAGGCTCTTGGCCAGCGACGCGCCTTCCCGCACCCGGATGGCGGCTTCCGATACGCCGTTTAATATTCTGCGGCTGCTCATGGACGCCCCCGCGGTTTCGAGCGAAGGCACCAGCGGAAGCCCTCCGGTCAGCAGCGTCGACAGCATGCGCGAGAAGTTGGCCACTTGATACTTGAGCCAGATCTCCCCCAGCAACGGCAGCCTCAGGATGGCGCGATCGAATTGTTCGGCGCCTCGGTCGGTCTTCTTCCACCTGAAAAACAAAACCACCGCGATCGCCAGCGCCAGCAGGAAAATCGGCAAATAGGTCTGCGCGTGCGTTCCAATCTCGAGCATGAACAGCGTGATCGTCGGCAGTTGCGCGTCCATGTCCTGGTAGAGCTTCGCGAATTGCGGCACGACGTAGGTGACCAGGAAAATCAGCATGAAGAAAACCACGGTCACCAGCAACGCCGGATAGACGAGCGACACCGCCAGTTTTTTCTTGAAGGTGAGCGCCAGGCGTTGAAAGCTGATATAGCGGGCCAGCACTTCTTCCATGTTGCCCGACTTTTCACCCGCCATCAGCGTGGTGGTGTAAATCTTGGGGAAGACGTTTTGCGCCGCAAAGGCATCCGAGAGCAACTCGCCGCCTTTCACTCGGTCGCGCACGTTCTGCAAGATAGAGCGCAGTTGCGCGTCCTTCTGCCGCTTGATCAGCAGGTCCAGCGAACTCAGAACGGGAAGGCCGGCTTTGATCAGGGTAAGAAACTGTTGGTTGAAAATTACGAACGAGCTTTGCTTGACCTTGCCGCGCCGCCGCAGAGTGATTCCGCCTCCGGAAAGCACTCCCCGCGGCTTGACCCAATAGACCAGAAAACCCTGGGCCGCGAAGCGGTCGCGAACTTCGCCTTCCGAATAGCCGTTCTCGACCTGTTCCGACAGGTGGCCCTGTTCGTCAGCGACTTTTATCAGGAATTCGGCCATGATTTATGCGTCGCGGAAGCGACCGCTCAACCCTCTCAAGTCTAACATTCCAAAACGACTAAGCCGGTTTTCTACATGACCGGGGCGTGACCCCGGTAACCCGCCCAATTCACTCGAAAATCAATCCTAAGCCGCGGCAGACGCAAAATTGTTAAATTCCGGTTAAGTTCTTCCCAGCATCTCATTGGCCGAGTTCGCCGCTAATCACTTCGACACCGGGAGGCGGTGTAAATCGGAATCGCCCATCGCCAATTTCCACGTTTTCCTTCTGATCGCTGAACTTGTACTCCGTGGTCGCCCCATCCACGCCTTCAATTACGATGCGGGCAATTTGATGGCCCGGCGTAATTTCCAGCAGCACCTCGCTAATCTGGTTCTGCATGTTTCTGGGCGCACCCCGCAAAACTACATCGCCCGCTTCCTTCGGCGCCACATCCGGAGCTAAAGCCAGTCCCTGCAACTCTTTCTCCAGCTTTGTCTTGCCTAACAGCAGGCTGATCGGCGACCTAAGATCATCCAGCTTCTTGACCGGTTCCCGCCTCGCCTGCTGATCTCCCGGAACGTAAAACCAGGCATCCCTGCCATCGCTCAAGAACAACTTGGAGTAGTCCTGCGCACTATCAGAACGATATTCCCAGCGCATCTTGCCAGGTTTTTTCAGCCATAACACGCCGGATTCGCTTCGATCTGAACCATTTCCGCGATAGGTTTCCGTGAAATCAGCTTGCAGGGAGTGGAGGTGGTTGTAATGCTCGTCCACCGCCTGGGCGAGCATGTGAACGTCCGCGCAAAAGGCTGAGGTTGCAGCTAAGCCAAGAATTATCCAACAGCAAATGAGGAGTCTGGATCTCACATGATTAGTTTACGGGATGTCCCCCGGAACCAAGCAGCAGATAGTTTTTGACCCCAAGGCGCGGAACGCCTTACGATGGTTAGAAGGAACCGAGGCCAGTCATGGACATGCTGCCACTCAAGCCCGAGCGTAAAGCGCAATTGGAAGAGTATGCCAAACGGCGTGGCCAGGACCCCGCGACCGCTCTGGACGATGCTTTGGCCACTTATCTGGAATGGGAGCGCCAGGACTTCGCGGCAGCAGTCGAGGGAGTCCGCCAAGGCTACGAAGATGTGAGAGCAGGGCGTACCCGGCCCGCCACTGAATTTCTAGCGGATATGCGCCGCAAGCATGGCCTTCCGCGTTGAGACAACCGCAGTAGCCGAACGGGAAGCGGAGGCAATCCTTGACCGGTTGCTATCCCGTCACGCCGGAGAAACCGGCGTAATGTGGTTTCTGGCATTGCAGGATGCCATCGCATCGCTTGCCGAATTTCCTAAGCGGTGTCCACTGGCGCCGGAGAGCAAAATCTTCCCATTTGAAGTGCGCCATCTCCTTTACGGCGACCCACCTCATGTGTATAGGATTTTGTTCACAATTGAGGACAACACCGTATTCGTCCTCCATGTTCGTCATGGCCGCCGGCAACCGCTTGTCTAGGTTTCGTAGATCGCGTACTGGTGCGTGCGGGCCACTTTTCGGAGAAATGAAAATTCGTCTAAAACGTTTGCCAGCAATGGGTTATGGTAAATAATGCGGAGTGCGGGGGTGCTTTTTTGCGAATTTTGATGCAAATTTTGCTGCAAGCGCTCAAGAAGTTCACGTAAGCCCTTTTCCGGCAAAGGGTTAAAGAGATACAGCAATATTGCGCCTGGCGCGAAAGCATATTGAGTTGCGTCGCCGCAAACCGGGAGTAGCTGGAAGCACTTTTGCGAGTCGGATTTGTACCTGGAAATGTTCTGCTGCGCGATGCGATGCAATTCCGGCAGCAACTCGATTCCGATGATCTGCTTGAAGGGATAATCCGCCGCCAGCAATAAAGCGCGTCCCTTGCCAGAGCCGATGTCAATAAAAGTGAACTGAGAAAAATCGAAACCGGGCTCGCGGGCGAGCGTTTCCATCATTTCGTGGAAGAGCGCGGGCTCGGTCGGCTGGTAAGGCGAATGAAACATGCCCAGCAGACGATCGCGGTTGCTCACGGTTGCGCCGGTTGTGTCCACGCGGCGCTCCCAGTCGAAATCGATGTCGCCATAGCGGGAACGGCGGCGCGCGGGAGTGGAGTCGCGGAGGAACTCGCGCAGGATGGACAGGAAGTTTTTCGCGGCGCGAAATTTTCCTAAGCGGGATGATTCGTCGCGCCACCAACCACGAATGGCGGCAGAGAGAGTTGGTTCAGAGGTGTTTGCCGCCATGATGAAATGAAATTATAGCGAGCGCATGGCGACGACACGATTTGGAAGAGTGAAGCACTTCGCCCACTTCTCGCAAAAGATGCGAGAAGCGAGAAGCAGGGCACCAAGCGAAAAAGCAGGTTCCTTACCGCTGAAGCGGGTTCGGAATGACAAGATGGCAGGAGCAGATGGAACCACAAGGCCGTGGGTTAAAGCTAGTTGTAGTCGCTGGGCAGGAATTTGGCGATGGCGGAGGGTTTGTAACCGAGCGGAAGGCCTTTCTCGGCGAAAGTGAAATCTTCGGGATGCTCAAGCTCAACCCGACCGTCGGGCGTGAGCTTGTAGGGATATCCAATGGGATCGACGGGCGTGGCGCCATGCAGGCCGGGGATTTGTAACTCGGCGAAACTGGAAGGGAAGCGGCCAGTGCGATTGTGAAATTGAGCAATGAGCACATCGAGATGCCCGATGTCGTCATCCACTTTTAGTGCGCGCAGATGGGCCATGGCATTGGCGCGAATCTCTTTGTTCTTCGAAGACTGGTAGGTGGCAATCCACAACATGCGGGCGGTATCGAGTTCGCCGGCGTGTTCGGCGCAGCGGGCGGCCAGAACGCGCATGAAGGGATGGGCTCCGGGAATATTGGCGCCGCGTAAAAAGGCATCCGACGCGGCCGCATAATCTTTCAAGTCAATGTAGTAAATGAAGCCGAGGTTGTAATAGAGTCGCCACTCGCTCGGATTATTCTGAATGCCGAAGTTGGTGAGGCGGATGGCTTCCTGCGGATCGCCCGCGCCATTGGGCGGCGGCGGCGCCAGAAAATTGGCTCCAAAATCGTAAGCCACTACCAGATGCGGATCGAGTTGCGTGGCAATGTTGAGCAGCGGCGCGAGCAGCTTGAAGGTGGGAGCGTCCTGGGTGAGATGGCCGCCGAAGTATTGCACCGCGCGCGTCCAGTAGATATCGGCGAGCAGCCCTTCATAACCTAGACTCATGTGCTTGAGAACTTTGGGCGAAGGCAAATACAGGACTTCCTCGAGTGTGGCCTGGGGCCGGGCGCGATCGACGGGGCCTAGCAGCATGACGGATGCGCTCAGGCATAGAACCAGCGCCAGGCTGGCGACGAGGGTGACTTTTTGCGCGCGCGGCATATCAGGTAAACCCAAAAACGGCGTTATTTCAAGTTCCTGCGCTGGAAAATCAGCACGCCCGCACTCAGGGCGGTAGCGGTATATACCAGCGCGTAAAGCGTGTTATAGAAAATCAACGAACCGCCGACCGGCTGCGCATGCGCCACCGAAGTGATGACGTTGAAGGCGGAAAAATTGGGCAAGAGATAGGCCATGCCCGTCGCCAGCCAGCGTTGTACTCCGTGCGTCATGGCGGCAAAGCCGCGGAGGTCTTCGGCGAAATTTCCGATTACAAAGAGCGCAAAGGCAAAAACGGCTGCCATGAGCGGCGAGGCGAACGACGAGAAAAATAATGCCAGCGCCGTCATGATGAGAAATTGCAGGACAATAAAATAAAGGGCGACGATGATCCAACCGTCGGGAGCGTGGAAGCGGTGCGAAACATAGAGCAGCGCCGCAAAAACGCCGATCGCCATCAAGGCGGTGTTGACGGCCAGCGTTCCCGCGAGGCCGAAGAACTTGCCGACGATAAATTCCCAGCGCTGCACGGGCCGCGAGAGCACGGTGTATAGGGTGCGCTTTTCGATTTCTTTGGAAACGAGCCCGATGCCGATAAAAATTGCGATGACAATGCCAAAAAGTGAAACCGCGGTCAGGCCAAGGTTGACGACGACGAGACGCTCGATTCCGAATGAAACCTGGCCGACGAAAATCGCCGCGCCTGACATGAGCAACGCAAAGGCAATCAGGTTATAAAGCACGCGGTCGCGGACAGCTTCCCGAAAGGTATTCGACGCGATGTGTACGATGCGAGAGCTCATGCCCGTCCTCCCGCCGCGCTCTGCGAGGATTCAGCCGGGCGCAGCTTCTGCATGTAATACTCTTCGAGCGAAGTTCGGACCGGAGTCAGCGAAACCAGCCGCAAGCGCTCGCGTTGTAAGGCTTCAAGCGCGGCTTCCTGATTTTGCTCGGGCAATATGGCGCGCACGGTGTCAGTCGTGGCGCGACATTCCGCGCCCAGCGCTTTCAACGCCGCTGGAATTGCCGTGCCCCGCCAAACGATTTCCACTTTGCCTTTCACGCTGGCAGTCAAATCGCCGACCGCGCCTACGCCGCGCAACTCGCCGTGATGAATCACAGCGACGCGGTCGCACAGAGCTTCGGCATCGGAAAGAATGTGGGTTGAGAAAAATACGGTTTTGCCCTCGTGCTTCAACTGCTCCATCAGGTCGCGAACTTCGCGGCGGCCCATGGGGTCGAGGCCGGACATGGGCTCATCCAAGAAAACAATCTGCGGATCGTGCAATATCGCCTGTGCAATGCCCACGCGCTGCAACATGCCTTTGGAGAATTTACGCAGCTGCAAATTGCCGGCGTCGCCCAAGCCAACTCGTTGCAGCATGGCATCCACTTTGCGGGAGCGGTCTTTCGCCACCACGCCCGAAAGCTGAGCGTAGTAGGTGAGCAGCTCACGGCCGGTGAGGTAATCGTAAAAATAAGGCTGCTCGGGCAGAAAGCCGATTTGCGCTTTCATGCGTGGATCATCGAGCTCCATGCCGAGAATCTTGGCCGAGCCGCTAGTGGGGAAGACCAGTCCCATAAGCAGCTTGAGGGTTGTGCTCTTGCCGGCGCCGTTGGGGCCTAGAAAGCCGAAGACTTCGCCTTGTTCCACACTCAAATGCAGGGGCTGCAAGGCACGCTTGGGCCGCTTCCGCCAGAAGCCGACGTTGTAAATTTTTTCGAGACCCAGAATTTCAATGGCCAGCATGGTTAACCGGAACGTCTCCTGCAGTAAAGAACGTTACAGGCAAAATTATATGCAAGCGACTCGGGCGGGGCGATAGCGCGGGCGATGCCGCGGGTTACGAAAGTAAAGGATTATTGGGCGATGGGGTAAGCCAGGCAGGCGGCTTCGGTTGCGGGAAGAGCCACGCCCGCGCCGCCTAGGTTAATACGCAACACGCCGTCAGTGGCGACGCAGAAATCGCGCACGCCGGTTACGTTAAATGTGACCGGGACAGCGCCGGTTTCAAAAGTCGTAGCTGGAGCAGCGCCGAAGCCATTGGCATTTAAGCTGTAGCCGCTCTTCGTGCCGCTGGCGAGAACGCTGTCAATGATGCAAGCGCCGGTGGTGACGGGGCCAGCAGCGGGGCAAGTGGTATTGCCAGCGCCGGGGCCAAGATTCACCAACACGGTGAAGCCGGTGGTGGGAAACGACGTATTGTAGGCCACTTCCGCAGTACCGATGTGCCGCACGGAGGCGGCCGCGGAGGATTCATTGGCCGCAATTCTCGCCCGCAACAGATTCGGAATGGCAATCGCGGCGATGATGAGAATGATCGCGACGACGATCAGCAATTCGATAAGCGAGAATCCCGTTTGTCGTTTCATAAGTAGTCCCTCGCAACTCGCGAAGGCACTATGTGTATAACACTTCACTGGCCGTTGTATGCTAACAAGTTACAAACGGTAAAATATTGATAAATAAATACTTATACAATCGAGGAGGGAGTAGGGTGCCGTTTCGGGCGGGAAAGAGTCCTGAAAGTGACAAAATTTGGCAGAACTTTGTATTTTTTCGTCAAAATCGCGGCCGGGCAGCCGGGCATACGACCATCCGCCCTTATTGCATCGCGACCCAGGTCTGGCAGTTGGCGTAATTGGGAACAACGCCGTTATCCGGGGTCTGGTAGCGGACGACGTTATCGTCCACGGCGCAGAAGCCCTTCACACCGGTGATGTTAAAGCTGGCGGCGACGGCGGTGGTGACATATTGGGTATTCGCGCCGCCGACCGGGTTGCCGCCGGTGCTGGTGAAGAGATAGCCGCTCTTGTTGCCGTTGGCGAGCGAGCTGTCCAGAAGGCAAGCGCCAGCGATGCTGGGGCCTGCGGCCGGGCAAGACGTATTGCCCGCGCCAGGGCCAAGGTTAATCAAAGCTGGGGCGTAGCCCTGGGTGGGAAAAGAGGTCTGATAGGACACCTGCATCGTTCCGATGGTGCGGACGGAAGCCGCGGCCGAACTCTCATTGGCCTGGATCTTGGCCCGCAAGAGGTTAGGGATGGCAATGGCGGCGATGATGAGAATAATGGCGACGACAATCAGCAGCTCGATGAGAGAAAAACCCTTTTCCCGCTTCATATTGAGAACCTGGCCTTCGTTGGCGGGCCCTCGGATGCGGCCCTCTTTTGAACTGGGTAAAGAATACCCTAAGTAGCAGGATCGTTCCACGTGCGCGTTATTGCAGGAAAAGTGCAGGTGAGCAGCCTGTGCGGGATGGAGGCCTCGTCGCCCGGTCAGGCGCAGCTCGACAGCATGTACGCTCCGCGCAAGATCTCTCGGGCCGCTGGTGAAAACACGCTCTTCGGGATGACAATGCGGTTAGAGCAAGTGGGCGGACGAGGTGTCTGCCCCTACATAAAAAGCAAAAAGCGCCGGATGCATGATCCGGCGCTTGCCATACTCCAACAAAGGTTTACTGCAAGGCAGCGAGGGCAGTGCAGGTCGCATAAGTTTTCGCCGCGCCGGTTGAAGGGCTGACGTAGCGGATGACATTGTCTTCAATCGCGCAGAACTGCTTCACGCCGGTGACGTTGAAGGTCACAGGGAAAGCGTTGGAGACGAACGTGGTAGCCGGAGGACCACCCGCGCCAGCGGTCGAAATCGTGAATCCGCTCTTGGTGCCGCTAGCCAGCGTGGAGTCGATGATGCAAGCGCCAGCCACAACCGGGCCAGCCGCGGGGCAAGTGGTGTTACCGGCGCCGGGGCCAAGGTTAACCAGGGCAGCAGCATAACCGGTGGTCGGGAACGAAGTCTGGTACGAGACCTGAGCGGTGCCGATGGTGCGCAGCGAAGCCGCGGCAGAAGACTCGTTAGCTGCGATGCGTGCGCGCAGCAAGTTCGGAATGGCGATGGCAGCGATGATGAGAATAATCGCGACCACGATAAGCAACTCGATCAGTGAAAAGCCCTTATCTCTTTTCGTTTTCATTGCGCGGTGTCGGTCCTCGAATGGAGTTGGCATAACTTTACAAATTGTGCATTTCTAATACCATTGGCATCGCTATGGTTTTTCAATCACTTACGTTCAAATTGAGACGACGGGGCTCGATAGTTGTTCGATTTTTTGACGGTCGGGGTGACAAAAATTGTCAGGTGGATGAAAGCTTCTAAGGGAAGGTCTTAGGGGCTAGGGCTGGCAGCAAAAGCAGATTCCTACGCGTTCTCGTCGCTGCGCGACTGCGAACGGCTCGGAATGACAAGGTGGTTAGGGCTGTTGGGTTGAAAAGCAGATTCCTACGCGCGTTCTCGTCGCTGCGCGACTGCGAACGGCTCGGAATGACAAGGTGGTTAGGGCTGTTGGGTTGAAAAGCAGATTCCTACGCGCGTTCTCGTCGCTAGGCGACTGCGAACGGCTCGGAATGACAAGGTGGTTAGGGGTGTTGGGTTGAAAAGCAGACTCCTACGCGCGTTCTCGTCGCTGCGCGACTGCGAACGGCTCGGAATGACAAGGTGGTTAGGATGTGCAGCGCGACCCGCCCGTGGATCTGTCACTACTCTTAAGACCCTTGTCATTCCGAGGAGCGCGGAGCGATAGCGAGCGCGTGCGTAGGAATCTGCTTTTCCATGGCAACAAGCTCACCCCAACCTTCTGCGAGATCGTTCCACAGAGGATTGCTGCCTTCGATCAATGCCACCTTTCGCTGGCGCGACCAGGTTTTGAGGTAGGTTTCGCGCGAGAGCGCATTGTTGACGTAACGAAATGATTCGTAATACACGAGGCGATTGATGTTGTAACGGCGGGTGAAGCTGGCGTTTTCTCCGGCTTTGTGTTGGAGAACGCGAGCCATGAGGAATCCGGTGATGCCTATGTAGAGTCTGCGGCTTTTGCTGGCGAGGATGTGCACGTAGTAGCGTCGGGAGTCCATCGCTCCAGTTAAGGGCGGCGGTTAGAGGGATGCAAGGTCATCGGTCACAGGGGGGTGTGGAAAAGCAGATTCCTACGCGCGTTCTCGTCGCAGCGCGACTGCGAAGCGCTCGGAATGACAAGGTGGTGGGGGTCCTGGAGCTGCCGTTGGGTTGAAAAGCAGATTCCTACGCGCGTTCTCGTCGCTAGGCGACTGCGAACGGCTCGGAATGACAAGGTGGTTAGGGTGGGGAGCTGCTGTTGGGTTGAAAAGCAGATTCCTACGCGTTCTCGTCGCTGCGCGACTGCGAACGGCTCGGAATGACAAGGTGGTGGGGGTCCTGGAGCTGCTGTTGGGTTGAAAAGCAGATTCCTACGCGTTCTCGTCGCTGCGCGGCTGCGAAGCGCTCGGAATGACAAGGTGGTGGGGGTGGGGAGCTGCTGTTGGGTTGAAAAGCAGATTCCTACGCGCGTTCTCGTCGCTGCGCGACTGCGAACGGCTCGGAATGACAAGGTGACGGGAGTGGGGATAGTGCCAGCAAAACGTCCCCAAAAAAACAAAGAGCGCCGGATGTTGCCATCCGGCGCTCAGGCTTGTACCCTCCCCGAGGTACTTGCCAATTAGGTTTACTGCAGGGCCGACAGGGCGGTGCAGTTCGCGTAGGTCTCAACCGCGCCAGTGGACGGGCTGAGGTAGCGGATGACGTTGTCTTCAATCGCGCAGAACTGCTTTACGCCGGTGACGTTGAAGGTCACAGGGAAAGCGTTGGAGACGAACGTGGTAGCCGGAGGACCACCCGCGCCAGCGGTCGAGATCGTGAAACCGCTCTTGGTGCCGCTAGCCAGTGTGGAGTCGATGATGCAAGCGCCAGCCACAACCGGGCCAGCCGCTGGGCAAGTGGTGTTACCGGCGCCGGGGCCAAGGTTAACCAAGGCAGCAGCATAACCGGTGGTCGGGAACGAAGTCTGGTACGAGACCTGGGCGGTGCCGATGGTGCGCAGCGAAGCCGCAGCAGAAGACTCGTTAGCTGCGATACGTGCGCGCAGCAAGTTCGGAATGGCGATGGCAGCGATAATCAGAATAATCGCGACCACGATGAGCAGCTCGATCAGTGAAAAACCCTTTTGTTTCCGCATGTGTGGTATCCCTTTTCTCCGTGAATCAGATTTAGTCTCAGCAGCAGAGCTGAATGGCCACTATGTTCGCACTTGATACGCCAATCCTGAAAGTAACCAAGGTCACTGGGCAGGCGGCTGTATGTGCCTGCATTCTCGGCAGTTGTAGTGCCATGAGTAACCACGGGCGGGCGTCGCGGGCCGCCAAAAACCTGCGGGGATTGCCAGATTTTGTCAGTCCGGTAACGCAGCGTGTCAGTTTGGGAAGGGGGAGGGGGGCGAGGTCGGCGACAGCTATCCAGGTTTGGGGGAATTAAGAAAAGCAGATTCCTACGCGCGTTCTCGTCGCTAGGCGACTGCGAACGGCTCGGAATGACAAGGTGGTGGGAGTGGTACCTCTGCTGAGTGAAGCTGTGCAGTACAATCGGCGCGTATGACGACGACTAAGTTGGACATCGCGGAAGACATCGGCAAGGCGTGGTCGCTGCCGTCGAGCTACTACATCGATCCGGAAGTGTTCGAAGAAGAAAAGAACAAGATTTTTCGCCGGACGTGGCAGGTGGTGGGGCATCGCGATCAATTAGCCAAGCCAGGGGACTACTTTACGACGGAGCTGTCAGGCGAGCCGTTGCTGCTGGTGCGGGGCGCCGGCGGGGAGTTGCGTGGATTCTATAACGTCTGCCGGCATCGGGCTGGGCCTCCTGCGGAAGGTTGCGGATCGCGGAAGCTGTTCCGTTGCGGATATCACGGCTGGACCTATGATTTAGAAGGCAAGCTGATTTCTGCGCCTGAATTTGAGGGGTTGCAGGAATTTGATCGCGGGCATTTTTCGCTGGCTCCGGTGCGGGCGGCGGAGTGGTTTGGATTTATTTTCGTCAACCTCGATCCTGAGGCCGAGCCATTGATGCAGACGCTGGGCGAGCTTCCGCAACAGGCTGCGAAATTTTCCTTTGATGGCTTGAAACTCTTCGAGCGGCAAGTTGACGACATGAAGTGCAACTGGAAGACGTACGTGGACAATTATTTGGAGGGATATCATCTGCCGAGCGTGCATCCGGGGCTGAACCGGGAGTTGGACTACAGCGCATATACGGTTGAGCCGCACGCAAAATACGTCCGGCAATTCAGCCCGATTCGCGGGGCGCAGGCGGGAGATGCGACGCCGCGGCGGTATCAGGAAGCGCGCGAAGATCTGACGACGGATTATTTCTGGATTTTTCCCAACTGGATGCTGAACTGCTATCCCGACAATATTTCGCTGAATATTATTCTGCCGCTGGCACCCGAGCGGACGCTGGCGATTTTTGAGTGGTATTTGCCGGAGAAAGATTTGGGCAGCGCGGCGGCGCGGGCTTCGGTCGATTTCAGCATGCAAATTCAGAAGGAAGATGTCGCTATTTGCGAAACCGTGCAGAAGAATTTGCATTCGCGCAGCTATGAGCGTGGGCGCTACAGCGTGAAGCAGGAAACGGGCGTGCATGCATTTCACAGGATGTATGCGGAGGCGATGAAGTCATAAAACGCGTTTGCCGTGGATGACCGCGGCGATGAGAACCTCGGTCTGTTCAACGATGTAGATAATTCGATAGCTGTATGCAATCAATTCGCGGATGTTTTCGTCGTCAAATTCTGGAACCTTTCGCCCGGCGCGGGGAAATTGAGCGAGGGTTCGGGCTAATGTGATGATTCGGCGTACTACAGCGTTGGCGTAAGAAGGCGAATCGGCCGAGATGAACAAGCCGATCTTATCGACATCAGAGATGGCCCGCGGTGACCAGACTACTCGGTGAGCCACTGGCTCAACCGCTTTTCGACTTCCTCTTCCACTACAACGCCTTGTTGACGAGCATCTTCAATGCCGCTTCGAACTTTGTCCAGGACGTAGAGGTGGTATTGAATGTCTTCCAGCGAGCAATTTTCTGGCAGTTTGTTCAATAACGAGGCCACTTGTTGTTTTGGGGTGGTCATAGGGCCGTCCACGTGGCTAGCATAGCATCAGGGAATCTCCTTGCGAAGCCGTATTTCACTCGGGATGATGGTTAGTCGCGCGAGCCAACGGCATCTTCACCCCGCGCAAGATCCCTCGCCCCGCTGGTGAAAGCGCGGGTCTTCGGGATGACAATGTGGCCGGGTTAGCCGGAACGGCATTCACCGACTAGGTGGCTTTCACCAGCAGGCAGGTCACATCGTCGTGCTGGGGTGTGGTGCCGACGAAGTAATCCAGGTCGGTCATGATGCGACGGAGAAGGTCTTGCGGGTTGGTCGCGGCGTTGGATTGCAGGATCTGCGCGAGGCGAATTTCGCCGAACTCCTCCTGGCGCGCGTTCTCGGCTTCGACGAGGCCATCGGTAAAAATGAGCAGCCAATCGCCAGGGTTCAGTTCGACTTCTCGCGATACATAAGCGGCGTCGGCCATGATGCCGAGGGGCAGGCCGCCATCGGTCAGGCGTTCTAATATTTGCGTACCGCCGGCGCGAAGCAGCATGGGAGCGTTGTGTCCGGCGTTGACGAAAGTCAGGCGGCGAGTTTCAGGCGCGTACTGGGCAAGAAATGCCGTGGTGAAACGAAGCCCGTTCTGGCTGTTGCTGCACGCGTAGCGATTCATGGCAAGAACCAGTTCAGTCAGTGAAGTGGGCGTGGCCGAAAGGGTTTTCAGGCTGGCCTGGAACGTCGCCATCAGCAGGGCGGCGGGAATGCTTTTGCCCGCGACATCCGCGACGGCGAACAGGAACTGCGGAGGCTGCGAATCGGCAGTAGCGCGGGCGAAAACGTCATAGTAATCGCCGGCGACCGTGTTGGCGGGACGAGTGGCGAAGGCGATAGACAATCCGGGAACGGCGGGCGGGTTTGCCGGGAGCAACCATCCTTGAATGTCGCGGGCGATTTCGAGATCGCGCTTCATGACGACGCGGTCGGAGACTTCGAGCATGAGCAGGATGAACAGGAGCGCTCCGCCGTAAAACTGAAAGGGCATGGTGACGACCGTGACTCGGCCGTCTTCATTCTTGTGGGTATAATCGCCGCCGCCGAAGAAGAGCAAAATCAATGCCAGGAGCAGCAGCACGCGCCGCGCGGGGCTGAGCTTTTCGAGGATGGCCCAGCCAAACTCTTTCATGATCTGCCATCCGCCGCGAGGACGGCTCTGCTGGGCGGCTTGGATCTGCGAATCGCGCTGATAGAGGCGGAAGCTCGAACGGGCGTCGGTGTGGAATTGCTTCCACAATTGGCCAATTTCGAGGCCATCCGTGATGCGCTGCCAAAGACGATCGACGCGATCGAGAAAGGATGGATTGGACGCACTCATGGAAGAGTCATTATAGGCGGATTGGGCAGGGCGAGACATCGCCTGGGTTGACAGTATTTTCATTACGCGCGAGATCCCTCAGCCCGCTGGTAAAAGCGCGGGCTTTCGGGATGACAATGTGATGAGGGTTAGTGAAATCCTTGTCGCTCATTCCGTCGCTACGTGGTTCGGCTATTGTGCTGGCTTAGCACTCTCCGTCGGCTTCTCGAACAATTTCGGGTCAATCGGCGGGTTGAATTGAATCGAAGTGGTTTTTACCAGGCTCGACTCTTTGCCATCCTGTTTGTTGTCGTGGGTCGAGGGCAGCGTGATGCCGTCGGTGGTGGTCCAGTCGGAGAGTTCGGTTTCGCCCTGGAAGGGGCCGGATTGCCCCATGCCGGTATAAGTCTCGCGCAAGACACGGCCGGACGTGGGATCGACATACCAGCGCATGCTGACGTCTGCGCCGCTGACATCAACGATGGCAGCATCGACGTCGCCGATTTTCTCCGTGCCGTCAGCGGCGAAAATGAATGATGGATCGTCGGCGTGCTGGGCGAGGAAGAGCAAGTCGCGGCGAATCTGCTCAGAATTTTCTTTTTTCTGGGAGTCACTCAAGTCTTTGGTGCCGCCATTGACGGCGGACATGATTCCCAGCGTCGGCGTCACGATGACGGTAATTGTACCCGTCGGAATCGGAACGCTGACGTGCATCTTGTCGGGATAGACGATGGTGACGTCAATGGGAAGCGCGGCGCCATTGGGTTCGCTTTCCGCAAAGACTGTATGCACAGATCTGACGGTTTTTATTTTGTCGAGGCCGCCGAGAGCTTGCGCGACCTTGAGTGCGAGAGCCTTGCCTTCAGCATTGGAGGCGGTTGGGGCTTTCTCGCCGGGAGGGGCCGCAGGCGGGGGGATGGTGATGTCCACGTTGGTGACGGGGCCGAGCGACGAGAGCGGCTTGTCGAAATCGGCGGCGTTGCCGACGACGAGCACGGCGAGTTGATCTTTGTGGACATGCTTTGCGGCTGCCTGTGCGACTTGCTCTTTGGTGACTTTTTCGATGGCCGAGCGATAGCGCTCGAGATAATCGGGGGGATAACCATAGAAAGCGTAGGTCATCTGCTCGAGCAGGATTTTCGCTGGTGAATCAAAGCGGAAGACGAACGTGTTGAGAATCTGGTCTTTCGCGGTCTTGATTTCTTCGTCGGTAATCGGACGGCTGGGCAGCGCGTCAATTTCTTTGTAGATGGCTTGAATCGCCTGGATGGTGCTCACGCTCTTGGTGGCCATCTCAAAGCGCACCACGCCGGGGTGATCAAAAGCGCTGCCGATTCCGCCGCCCACGCCGTAAGCTAGGCCTTGCGCGGTGCGAATGCTTTTGAAGAGGCGGGATGAGAAGCCTCCACCGAAAGCTTGATTGAAGACCTGCGCGGCGTAGTAATCGGGGTTGTCGCGCTTGATGCCCAACTCCACCATGTCAATGTTGCTTTGGTTGACGTCGTCTTTGGGAATCAAGTAATAGCCGGGCTTGGCGGGGTCAAATTGAATTTCCGGTTGCTGCCAATCGGGGCCTTTGGCCCAATCGGCGAAAGCCGCGCGGAGTTTCGCTTCCATGGCGGCGGAATCGAAATCGCCGACGATGCCGAGAATGATTCGGTTGGGAAAAACATGGGAATCGTGCCAGTCGATTAGATCCTGACGCGTGACAGCGGCGACGGTGGCGTACTCCGGCTGGCGAACATAAGGATTGTTCGCGCCGTAAGCGAGCTTGGCCGACTCGCGCTGCGCGATGCCGCTGGCATCATCGTTGCGGCGCGAGATGGCGTCGTTCATTTCTTTCTGCGCTAGATCGAGTTTGTCGGCACGGAATTCGGGTTCGCGCAGGATGTCGGTGAAGACTTTGAAGACATCATCGAAGTCATCTTTCAAGCAAGAAAAAGAGATGCTTGTGGAGTCGGGCGCGTCATTGGTCTCAACTTTGGCGGCGCGGGCTTCGAGGAAGTCATCGAGCTGGTCGCCGGTTTGCGACTTGGTGCCGCCGGTGCGCCAGACTTCGCCGTAAATATCGAGCATGCCGGCTTTATTGGCGGGTTCAGAAATCGAACCTCCGCGGATGCGCATGTTGCCGTCAATCAGTGGAAGCTCGTGGTCCTCCTGAAGGAAGATGATCATGCCGTTGGGCAGATCGATGCGTTTGGGTTCCTGGGGATGAAAGGCCGGCAGCGGGGGGATGGCGATTTTTTGCCAATCGCTTTTCGGCGAGACGGCCGCTTGCGCAGCCGCGTGCGGAAGCGTGAATGAAGCAAGAAGCAGGGA
>Ga0181537_10000025_pt1 | contig 139065 bp, 116 predicted proteins | sample PEATcosm2014_Bin_39_FD_119765 | JGI IMG/M metagenome (GOLD analysis project Ga0181537, IMG submission 119765) | Peatland microbial communities from MTU Mesocosm Facility, Houghton, MI, USA - PEATcosm2014_Bin23_10_metaG | ecosystem: Environmental > Terrestrial > Soil > Wetlands > Peat | place... | reverse complement strand
GCTCCCGGTTCACCCCAGCGCTCCGCCTTGGCCTGCGCCAGGACTTCCTGCTTCACCTCGTCGCGAATCTCGTCCTTGACCGTCTCGGGAACATAGGGAACGCGAACCACCGGAGCCGCGGCCTCGCCCTGGGGCGCTACGCGAGAAACCTGCGGCGCATTCAGAAGAGCCGGGTCCAAGCCTGCCTGGCGCAGCATGTCCTGTGCCTTCGCGGCACTGATCACCCCCTGGTCGACCAGCGCCCGGATGAGATTCAGGACGGTGGCCATGATCTGATCCGGATTGCCCGCCGGCGGCGCCGCTTGCGCATGCGCGGGTTGCAGGGAAACGGCGGCCAAGACAAACGCGAACGCGACTGCGTAATTTTGTATTTTCATTCTCGATTTCTGGCAAAAAAAGCACTCTTGCGATTACGCGTCCGTGGAAGTCACTCGAATTCGCAAGGGTTGGGGAAGATCCTGTGGCACGGGCTGCTGCACCGAGGAAACCTGCTTGAGCGCACTGCTGATGATTGCATCCAGACTTCGGTCACCCGTGCCGCGGACGATCTCCTCGCGGTCGATGTGTCCGTCCTTGGCGAGCCAGATGCGCACTTCGATCCGATAGTTCGCGGTCTTCAATCGAGGGTCGCGCGCCAACTCCTGCGCAATGTGTCGTGCCGCGCTGCTGCCAAACAGCGTCATGCCCAGGCCGCCACCGTGACCGCCACCGACCGTGACATCCCGGCCACCCGGCCGGCCCGCGAGACCGAAGCCGTCCCCGGGCCCGGTGCCGTTCGCGTCCAGCCCCAGGGGTCCCGGCGGCGGTTCCTCGGGCGCTTGCTTCGGTTCATCCACCGGCTTGGGCTCGTCGATCTTCACCTCGTCCTTGATCTTCGGCGGATCGGGCGGCTTCTCCGGAGGCTTCGGCGGTGGAGGCGGCGCAATGAGCGAAATCTGCGTGACGACCTTGTGCTTGCCGGGTTCCACCTTCGTGAAAAGCGCCGAGATCGCCGCGCCCAGCAAGGGCACCGCGATGATTGCCGCCAGCAAAGCAGGACTCGGACGCCACCGCTTCGGCTTTGCGACCCGCTCGCGGACCAAGGCGGATTTTTTCGGTTCGATGCGCACGGCTCGGCGTCAGTTGACGATGCGCTGGGTAACGAGGCCAAGCTGCGTGATGTCCAGGCGACCCATGAGATCGAGCACGGCCATCACCTTCTCGTACTGGACGTGGGCATCGCCTTTGATGACGACCGGGAATTCGGGCTCGGCAGCCTTCAGATCGCGCATGCGCTGCTCGAGCTCCGGCATCGTCACCTGGTAGGCGTCCAAAAAGATTCGCCCGTCTTCCGTGATCGTGATCGCCTTCGTCCGCGGCTTGGCCAAGCTGGGCGAATTGCTCGCCTTGGGCAGGTTTACCTTGATGCCCTGCACGGACGCGGTCGTCATGATGATGAAGATCACCAGCAGGACATACGCGAGGTCGAGCATCGGCGTCACGTTGATATCGTCGTACGCCTTGTCTTCCTGCAACTGCATCGTTCGCTCCCCGCTCTCGACATCGTCGCCGCGGCGCCCTTCGCGGCGCTACTCGGCGATATGCACCTCCGCCAGCTTGCAGACGAACTCGTCCGAGAAGGCCTGCATGTCGGCGCTGATCGCCTTGATTTGCGTGATGAGATAGTTGTAGCCGAACAGCGACGGGATCGCGACCGCCAGGCCCGCCACGGTGGCGAGCAGCGCGGCGGCGATGCCTGGCGCGATGGCATTGATATTCACGTCGCCCGCCGCGGCAATCGATGCGAACGTGATCATCACGCCCACGACCGTGCCGAGCAGGCCCAGGAAGGGGCCGCCCGAGATGGCGATCGTCAGCAGCACCATCATTCGATTCAGCCGCTGGCTCTGGCGCACGACCGTGGCGTCGATGCTCGCCTTGATCGCCGCCACCGACGCCGACGTCAGGTAGCCGCGCTGGGGATTCAGGCGCAGGCGCAATTCGCGGATGCCGGTTTCATACATGCGCGCCAGGGACGAATGCGGCAGCGTTTCCTCGTCGAAACTCTGCGCGATCTCGGAATTGGGGTCGAGGAAGTCCGCCTGGCGACTCGCGAACCCGGCGAGAAATTCGGCGTTGCCGCCGGACGTGCGGCGTAAGAGGATTGCCCGGTTCACCATGACCGCGATCGCAATGGCGAACATCACGCCCAGGATCGCAATCACGACCTTCGCATCGACGGTCAGGCTGCTGAACAGGATCTTGATGTAGCTCGTTCCGCCAGCCTCTTCGCCCGCCTCCGATTCCCCATAGGAGAGCAACTTCCCATCGGTGCCCTGGGACGCCTCCAGTTGCACCCAGGAGGCGCTGTGCGCGGCGCCGTCCAGGGACAGCGAGTCGAGCGACCCGGTGAATCCATCGCCGATCGTGATGGGACCGGCCAATTCCGGCAGCGCGCCGGGCGACTCGCCCGCCGGCACGCCGCCCACGTACAGGTGGATCTGGTCCGAGGCCGTGACGGTCACCTGCGTCCATTGGCCCGCAGTCAGTTTGCCGCCTGAGACGGATGACTTGCCTGCGTGCACGGCGACCTGATCACCCTCGACGTCGACCGCCAGCGGCCCCCACGACAGGAGGTGGGCCGACTGTGCTGACGCAGGCCGCACCCAAGCGGAAAAACTGAAACCACCACCCGCTGCGACGTGGACATTCGGACCGTTGTTCACGGTCAGCGGTTTGCCCGCGAACTGCGCGGCACCTCCGAACAAGCCAGTCGCGTCGGGCGTGACACCGTCGCCGGAGATCGTGCTTGCGTAGGCGCTACTGTCCTTGAATGGCAGCTGCGCCTCGCCGAATTCCAGCGCGAGCAAGGTTTGGGGATCGTAGGTCGATTTGGAATCGCTCGCCGAGGCAACCTTCTCGTTGCCCGAATAGAGATAGAAGAACTCTCCGCTCGAAGCGGGAGCAACGCTGGGCAATTGCACCCAGATCAATGCCAACTGATTATTGGCATCGAAGAACTCGACGAAGTACTTCAGAGGAGTCTTGTCGTCATTGGCGACAATGCGGATGTCGCTGCCGTCCGGCTTTACATCGGTGAACAGGAAATTTCCCGAGTGCAGGCGCACCGCCACGACAGCCGACGGCACGGAATCCTTGACGTCGGCGCCTGTGGACGAGGTGTTGATCGTGATCTTCTTGCGAAACTTCCAATCGCTGTTCCACCATGCCTGGGCGGTCATCGGCAACAGGCAGAGCAAGGCCAGCAGCGCGCAAAATCGTTTCATCGGCGGTTTCCGGTCTCCGTCGGACAAGCCCGACAGTGGCCGGAGCTTGGTCAAACATGACATTCTCGGTGTGCACTGTGTCGGGAATTTGACCGTTACCGCGCCGTTGACATACGGCTTGCAGGTCGCGTCATCGAAGCGACAATCCGGCGGCCATGTCATGGCGCGGAAAGAATCCCCTCCAAGACTCCTCGGTTTTCCCAGGAATTCCGATGCGGGCGATTACAGCCGCGGCCACCGTCTCGACTGCGATTGCCATTGCCCTCGCATCATGGAACGCGCGCGCGCAGGATGCGGTTCAAGCACCCGACCAGGCCCCTGGCGAGACGCCTGCGAACCAGGTTCGTGCGCCAAAGCCGGACCCGGCGTTTGACATCCTGGAAATCGACGTCGAGGGCAACTCGGTCCTGTCGACGCGCCAGATCGAGAGGATCGTCACGCCCTTCCTGGGTCCCAAGCGGCATTTCTCGGACGTGGAAGGCGCTCGCAAGGCGCTCGAGGACGCCTATCAGAAGTCCGGATACCAAACGGTTTTCGTCGACATTCCCGAGCAGCGCGTGACGGGTGGTGTGATCCGATTGCATGTGCTCGAAGGCAAGGTCGGCCAGCTGCGGGTGACCGGCGAGCGCTATTTCGAGCCCGGTGAGATTCGCAAGAGCGTGCCGGAACTCGCCGGCGGCTCAGTCCCCGATTTCACCGAAATGCAGCAGGAACTCTCTCACGTCAACAAGTTCCCGGACCGGCAGATCTCGCCAATTCTCACCCCGGGGAAGACGCCGGGAACGGTGGACGTGAATCTTTCGGTCAAGGACACCCTGCCCCTGCACGGCGACATCGAGGACGACAATCATGCCTCTCCGTTCACGGTGGCCGATCGGGCCAGCGCGTCCATCCACTACGACAACCTGTGGCAGCAGGAGCACAGCATCGCGCTCAACTACCAGGTGGCGCCGCAAAAGCCGAGTGAAACGAATGTCCTGTACGCGACCTACCTGTGGCGCTTTGCCCAATCCGACGATGTCATCTCCGCCTATGCAATCCGCTCGAACAGCAATGTGGCGGTCGTCGGCAGCTCCACGATCCTTGGCAATGCAAAGATCGCAGGCGTTCGCTGGATCATGCCCTTGTTGGCCCCGCCTGCTCCGGACTACGTCTATTTCCATTCGGTCACGCTGGGTCTGGACCGAAAGGATTTCGCCCAGACCGACGTCAGTGCGCAAACGTCTTCCCTCACCGTACTGCCCCCGATCACCTACTACCCGCTGTCGCTGATGTATTCGTTCACGAGCCTCACATCCAGCGGAACCTCAAGCGCGTCGCTCGGTCTCGTGACGGCGCCCCGGGACGTGTTCGGCAATACCGACGCGAAGTTCCAGAGCCGTCGGGTGCTTGGCGGTGCGAGCTTCGTCGAGTGGAAATTCGAGGGTGCGCTCGAGCGGTCCCTATCGCAGCATTGGGGCGCCTACACCCACCTCGTTGGTCAATGGACCGTCGATCCGCTGATTCCCAACGAACAGTTCCTGACAGGCGGGGCCGACACGGTGCGCGGCTATCGTGAGTCGGAAATCAGCGGCGACCGAGGCGCCAACGCGACGATTGAGGCGCGATTGTTTCCCCTGGGTCACCCTCCTGCCAGCGGCGACCGCAGCGTGTACCTCTGCGGCTTCTTCGACGGCGGCCAGATTCGCCTTGTCGATCCTGCCGGCCCCCAGATCTCGATCGAGACGATCGCCTCGACCGGCGTTGGAGTCCATGCACAGAAATGGTACGGCCTGCACATGGACCTGGACATTGCGAAAGCACTGCGCGATGGCGGCCATGGCGTCACCGGCCCGATCACGCGCGAAGGCACCTGGCGGGCCGAAGCCAGCCTTGGATACACCTTCTAGACTCGCCGCATGAGCGCAAAGTCCGGGCGCAATGATCCCTGCCCCTGTGGAAGCGCGCGCAAATTCAAGCTTTGCTGCATGCGCCCCGCGCAGCTTCCCCGGGGCGCGACGGCACGTGCGCTGTTCGACGACGGTACACGGGCGCAAGCGGCCGGAAAAATGGGCGAAGCGGCGGATCGCTACCGTGCCGCAATCGCCCTGGATGCAAAGCTCTTCGAGGCGCATGTCAACCTGGGCAATGCGCTCCTGGATCTGCACGAACCGGAGAAAGCACTCGCCAGCTTCGACCGTTCGCTGGAACTGCGGCCAGACTACCTTGCGCTGCATTTCAATCGCGCACGCGCGCTGGAAGCACTCAGCCGATATGAAGCGGCGATCGAGTGCTATGAGAAGGTCAAGCGCGCCAACGCTGCTTCGCCCGACCCGGAGGCAACATCTTCCGCGTGGCAGGGACCAGGCCCCGGTTACATCGATCGCCGGATCGGGAACGCCCGCATTTGCCAGGGCGACGCGCTCGCGGCTGCCGCAAGTTTCCGCAAGGCGTTGACACTAGAACCAGAAAACGCCGAGATCGCGTCCGTCCTGCTGATGAGCCTCTTGTATTCGGACCCCGGAAACGGTCCGGAAGTTTGGAACGAGCACCGAAGACTGGCAGGCCGCCACGCTTGGAAACCGGCCAAAACCGAGCACACGAACTCGCCCCAGCCCGATCGTCGTCTGAAGATTGGCTACGTCTCGGGAGATTTTCGGAACCATTCGGTTGCCTATTTCATCGAACCCATACTTGCCAACCACGATCGAGCGAGCATCGAAGTTTTCTGCTATTTCACTTCCACCAGAAGCGATCAAGTCACGCGCCGCCTGCGCAATCTCGCAGACAATTGGCGGGACTGCAGCCCATGGTCCGACGAGGAATTTGCAGGTCGGATACAAGCCGACGGCGTGGATATCCTGGTCGATCTGGCCGGGCACTCCGAATACAACCGCACGCAGGCTTTTGCGCGCAAGCCCGCACCGATTCAAATCAGCTGGATCGGCTACCCGTTGGGCACCGGCTTGAGCGAGATCGATTACCGCCTGTCCGATTCCCGTGCGAGTCCCGGTTTGCTTGCCCAAGGTGCTTGCGCGAGCAAGGACGGCGAGCCGCTCTATTTGCTGCCCGAAGTCTTCAGTTGTTATCGGCCTCCCTCCCATGCTCCTGCGCCCAAGCGCAGCAATCCCGAGGCAAGCGACGAGATCGTATTGGGGTCGTTCAACAATCTTGCGAAGGTTTCCGGGCAGATTGTTCGCATTTGGGCCGCCCTCCTGCGCACCAATGCCAATTTTTCCCTGCTCCTCAAGGACAACGCCTTTCGGGACGAGGCGGCACGATTGCGCATTCTTGCCCAATTCCACGACAATGGCGTGCCTGCCGAGCGCCTGCAACTGCGCACCAGAACGCGTTCCGATCGCGATCACCTGGAGTCGTATGGCGACATCGACATCGCCCTCGATACGTTTCCCTATGGCGGCGTGACGACGACCTGCGAAGCACTATGGATGGGCGTGCCTGTCGTCAGCCTCGCCGGCAATCATTTCGCTTCCCGCATGGGAGCGACACTGCTGAATGCCGTCGGCCATCCGGAGTGGGTGGCAAGCGATGAACAAGGCTACGCGCAGGCGATCCTGGCGCTGGCCAAGAACGCGGCTCACCGGGCGAACCTGCGTGCGAGTCTGCGCGACGAAATGCGCGGTTCCGTTCTTCTGGACGAGACGCATGTAACGAAGGATCTGGAAGCAGCCTACCGGGACATGTGGCGGAACTGGTGTGCGCGCAAAGTCGCAACCGAGGACTTCGAACAGCCCTAGGACGCCGGAAAGCGCGACCCGGCTCGCGGTGCCACGCCCCGGAACCTATTGCGCCGGTACGCTTTCGCCGGCAAGCCCGGTCCGCAACAGGCGCATGGAGATCGCCTTGGTGACGGCCTGCGTGCGGTTGTTGGCCTGGAGCTTGCGCAGGATGCGCTGGATGTGATTCTTGACGGTGAGAGGGCTGATCGAGAGCACCATGCCGATTTCGTGATTGCTCTTGCCTTCGCGGACCCAATGCAGGATCTCGACCTCACGTTCGCTGAGCGCGCTGTCACTCGCGGAGTCCACAACGCTGATCGGTGCCCTGTCCCGTGCCAGGGCTCGGCAGTACGTGCTGAAAAGTTGTGGAACCACAAAACTCGCGACCGTCATCTCGCGCGCCCCGGGCGTATCGCGCAAGGAAACAAAGGCGAAGAAACCCGACGCGCCGACGCTCGATTGCTCAAAGGGCACGCCGTGTGCGAGTGTCGTTCCGAGACCCATATCGTGGAGACGGTCGCGCAAGGCCGCTGTCGCCGGGTTGCCTGCAGCGATGAGCATCGGATCGGCTCCGCGGTCGCGCCAAGCCTCGAGCATTGCCACGGCAACACCGTCGCGAGGGTGACAAAGCGAAGCTAGAACCGAGGTGGGCAAAGGCAGGTTGTGGAAATAATCGAAGAACATTCCGGTTCCCGAGCCGCGCGGAACACCGCATACGAGGACTCCGTGCGGCAGCAGCGCCTGCAGGTGCAATTGTGCCCAGGAAAAAAACTGAAACCGGCGGCGCACCCCGATCGAATCGGCTACAGCCGCCAGGAACATCGTGGAATCGGTCTGCGACAGGTTCTGAGAAGCCATCGCCGCGGTCGCAGCCGGAAAGGCGGATTCGGAGCGCATCGTCTTCGGCGCTTCGCGGTCAATAAGCATTGGTTCGGCGAAACACGATGATGGCGGTCTTGCATAGGATCAGAAAATCAAATCCCAGGGACCACCGCCTCAGGTACTCGATATCGTGCTCGATGCGCCGGCGCATCTTTTCCACGGAATCCGTCTCGCCGCGCAATCCATTGACTTGCGCCCAACCCGTTATGCCGGGCTTGACCTTGTGGCGCACCATGTACCCTTTGATCAATCCTCGATATTGCTCATTGTGGGCGATCGCATGGGGCCGCGGTCCTACCAGGCTCATCGATCCCGCAATGACATTGAAGAGTTGCGGCAGTTCGTCGAGTGAGGTCCGTCGCAGGAACGCGCCAAGGGCCGTAAACCGGTGATCGCCGCGCGTGGCCTGCAAAACGACGGCGCCGTCTTCCGATACGGTCATGGACCGGAATTTCCAAACGACGATCTGGCGTCCGTCCAAGCCGTAGCGCCGCTGGCGGAAAATGATCGGACCAGGGGAACCCCACTTCACGCCAATGGCGATCAACGCCATCACCGGAGCAAGCGCGACAACGGCCAACGACCCGATGACAAGGTCAAACGCACGCTTGATCAACGCATTCAATCCGATGATGGGTGACTCGCATACCGCCAGTACCGGCATTCCATTGACATCATCGATCCGCGCGTTGATGAGGTCGGTGATGAAGATATCCGGCACGAAGTACACGGAAGCGGTCGTATCCTTGATTTCGTCCAGTAGCTTGAGAAGTCGCGGCTGGGCAGCCATCGGCAAGGCGATGAAGACCGCTTCGACGCGATTGGTCTTGACGAATTCCGCGGCGGCATCTACGGCACCCAATACCGCAAGGTCGCGAATCGCCGCATTCTGCTCGGGTGCTTGCGTACCCACCGGAGCCTCAGCGCCCTCCGCTTGTGCAGAATCCGGCTCATCGTCGAAAAACCCCAAAAAGCGAAAACCTAGCGCCGGGTGATCCACGAGATTGCGTGCCATGCGCTGGCCGACATCGTTCGCCGCGATGACAACAGCGCTGCGGTAGCCATCGATCGCCAGCAACTGCGGCAGGAGAAACGGGATCGCCCGATGTGCGCCGTACAGCACGATTGGTGTACCGATCGCCCAGTATTCGAGCATCCGCGGGTTGAACTCCCACAGAAAGTGCGTTGCGTATCCAAAAAAGCACAGCAATGCGACCAGCAGGGCCCAGTTCACGAAAATCGTTCCCAGCAGATTCTGCTGCAGCTTGTGCAGGGAAACCTCAGATGGGAACGTCAGGGAAAACGCGATCACGCCCAGCACGAGCTCGGACGCACCGAATCCGGAGCGCGCTGCAATGCAGCTTGCGACCAGGCACAGCACGATCAGCGCGGGATCAAGCACGACCCGCACGAATCCGCCAAAGGAAACGTGGCCGCGCGAGACGGCAATGGAAGGTGCACCCAGGATCATTTCAGCCGACACCACCTAGCAGAGTTCGCCTTCCGAGCCTTCCGCCTTTGCAGGCGGCTCCCAATCGGAACGGCGAAAGACGCAGGGTAGGAGTGCTTTGTGACCGGCTTCTGAAATGCAGCGGCGCGCGCCGCGAAATTTTCTACCGCGCGGCGACGCGATAACGCTTGCGCCGATTCAAGCCGATCGCAAGTGCAGCGATCCCAACCAGCATCAGCACTGAGCTTTTGACTTCCGGAACGGAACTCGTCACGACGCGGCGGTTGTCCCAGCGGCCGGCGTCCTCAAACCAATTGCCGTCACCGAAGCCGCCGATTCTGCGATGGTCCGGGTGGCCCGTTTCCGCATCGTCGACTGCGCGCGGATCACCCGTCATCGACGCCCAACTGCCCGGATCGCGTTCGGCGTCTTCCACGGGCAGCAACGCTCGCGGGTTCTCGCCGCTCCCGAAGGCCTCCTCCACGGGCGACCAACCGCTCTGCGGTTTTGCCTGCATCGAAAACGATTCGTAGTCCCTGGACTGCACTGCCGAGGCAACCCCCGAGGCGCCAAGACCGCAAACCAGGAGGAACGTTACGGAACATGACGCCAAAAGGGGGCGCCCCACACCGAACCCACCCATCGATTTCATCAAAACCCCCATTGCATCCATGATCCGAAAGAGCTAATAAATCGCGTGGAACCCTACAAAAAAGAATCGAACCGTTTCTTGACAGGCGGACGCGATTACGGTCTGAACTTGCGCATCAGATTCCACTCCGAGTAAACGCGTCCCGCGGGCGGACACCGGACGAAATCAAGCGCAGGCTTCAGTTAAATCAGATCTTCACCAGTTTGTAATGTGAAATTGAAATACTGAAAAGTTTCGCCCACGATGGCGAACTTCTCTGGGGAAAAATTTTCTCCCCGAATCATTGCAATATCGTGTCCGACCCATTACAGACGCCGTGAAATTCGATTCCGATAGTACTTCCGGACCAATGCAAGCAACCGCGAGGGCCGTACCGTTTCTGACCTTCGTAGCGGTGTTGGCCCTGCGCAGCGTCTTCAATGGAGACGCGCCTTCGCTCGCGATCATTGATCTGCGTTGGCTTTACGCGCTGCAAGCGGCGCTGGCCGCCGTCGCGCTGCTGGCCTGGCGGCACTCCTATGTGGAATTGCGTGACCCCCCACGACCGGCCTCAGCGCTACTTTGGACCTTGCTCCTTGGGATCGCCGTCTTTTTCCTCTGGATCCTGCCGATGCCCAATTGGCTGCGAATGGGCGGCTCGTCAGCGAACTTCGTTCCCGTCGACGCTCAAGGAGATCTGCGCTGGGAACTGATCGTCGTTCGGACGATGGGCGCGGTATTGGTGGTTCCCGTCATGGAGGAGCTTTTCTGGCGCTCGTTTCTCATGCGCTGGATTGACCAGCGCGATTTCCTCGCCCTCGCCCCGGAACGGACGTCCTGGCTGAGCGTTCTGGTCAGCTCCGTCGTGTTTTGCCTCGGTCACGACCTATGGGCGGCCGCTTTCGTGGCCGGAATTGTCTACGCGCTCCTGTACCGGCGCACGGGCAATCTTTGGTACCCGGTACTGGCGCACGCGACCACCAACCTCGCGCTCGCCGTTTGGGTAGTCAGCCGCCAGGACTGGAGTTACTGGTAACGAGCCACGTTCGTGACTTGTCAAAAACCAGACACGTACGTAACGGACAATGGGGCGCTTTTCCCCTATGGCCGAGGTCGGCCACCGCAACTTCGCCCTCTTGGCATCCAATGCTGCAGCGACCCCCGCGCCGAGGCGCGCCCAACCCATCGCAGGAAAGAAGGTCGGCGAACCGCCGAAATTCGAGCACGGACGCGGGTGAAGCGGCCACGATGAGACTTTCGTGGGGACGCTTGGTAAGCATATTGCGGGCACGTCATTGGCTGGTCTGGTCGCTGTGCATCCTATTCGGTGCAGGAGCATTTGCCTTTTCCAGGCTGGTACTCCCGGTGATGTACACGGCGTCGGCCGACGTCCTGCTTGATTTCCGCGAATCGGATCCCGTGATGGGGCAAATGCAGACGCCCCAGCTGATCTCGCCAGGATATGTCGCAACGCAAGCCGACATCATTTCCAGCGACCGCGTGACGCGAAAGGTCGTGCGCGCACTTGGACTTGATACGAATCCCGCGTCCGTGCGGCAATGGCACGACGAAGGTGCGGGCGGAACGATAGAACAGTATTACATGGACGCATTGCGCAAAGGGCTCGAAGTACGGCCCTCCCGAATGAGCAACGTGTTGTCCGTCAAGTTCTCGAGTCCCAGTCCCACCTATGCCGCTACCGTTGCAAACGCGTGGGCAAAGGCCTACGTCGACACGAATGTCGAGTTGAAGGCGGACCCGGCTCGCGATTTCAAAGTCTGGTTCGATGCCAGGACCTCGCAGGCGCGCGACTTGCTCGAGCAAGCGCAGACTCGCCTTTCGGAGTTCCAACGTCAAAAGGGAATCGTCATCCCGACCGACGAACATATCGACGTCGAGACGAACCGGCTGAACGAACTCAGTTCGCAGCTGATCACTGCGCAGGGGCAGTCGGCCGAATCGAAATCACGCCGCGACGAGGCTCGTGGGCAGATGGGCAGCTCACCCGATGTTCTGCAAAATCCCCTCGTCTCGCAGTTGCGTGGCGACGTGGCACGGGCAGAGGCCAAGCTTGACGAGCAAGCACGAAAACTCGGAAAGAATCACCCGGAGTACATCAGCGCTCAGGCGGAATTGAGCACGCTCAAGGAAAAGCTCGATGCCGAGATCCAACGGGTAGCGACCAGCGTGGGGGGGTCCAGTTCGGTTGCGCAGGATAAAGAGCGACAAGTTCGTGCGACGCTGGAAGCGCAGAAGAAGCACGTGCTCGAGCTGCGCGCAATTCGCGACGAAGCCGCGGTACTCAAGAACGACGTCGATTCGGCGCAAAAGGCCTACGACCTTGTTTTGCAGCACCTCTCATCAACGAGCTTGGAAAGCCAGGTCCAGCAGACAAACGTAGCAATCCTGAGCGAGGCGCTGCCACCTGTAACGAAATCAGGCCCGCACACAATGGTGAATACCGCGATTGGGCTTGCCCTTGGGCTGTCGCTCGGAATGTTCCTTGCCTTGGCGCTCGAGCTACGCAAACCCCGGCTGCGTAGCAGTGAGGACGTCGTCCAGGTATTGCGTGTTCCGGTGCTGGCGACAATTCCAACTGTTCGGAACAAAAAGGTACCGATGCATCTCGTGTCGTCAGCCGAGCTTGCGACCGGCACCTAGGCTGAATGCAGCCGTTGGTCCGCCATGTCCACCCACCCTTCTTTATCAGGCCCGCGCGTCCTCGACGTGGACTCCGAAATCAGCTCGCCGAGCGCGCGTAAGGATTTGGTGCTTGGCACTCCCGTGCGCATTTTCTGGGCACGATGGTGGCCCTTGGTTCTTGGTTTTTTTTCGTTGCTCGGTACAACTTCGTACCGCTTCGCCGAGAGTCTGTGGCAGCAGCCGGAGTTCGAATACGGACCGCTGCTGCTCCTCATTTCGCTATGGCTCCTGTGGCGCGAGCGGGCGGCGATCGTCCTGGCGAGGGGGCAAGGCAACGGAGTTAAATCGGCCACTGCAATCGCCTTGGGTCTGGTTGCGTATCTTCTCGGTGTGCGCCTGAAGGCGGGTTACCTTGAATTTGCCGCGTTGGCGCCGATTTTGGGCGGCGCCTTGTACCTGATGGGTGGTGTCCGCTTGCTTCGGAGGTGTGCCTTTTCCTTGTTGTTCCTGCTGCTCGCGATCCCGCTTCCCGCGCCGATTTTGTTTGTGGCGACGTCGGACCTAAAGGAATGGGTGTCCTATGCGGCCGAGTCCATCCTGCACATGGGAGGATATCCGGTCGCTCGTGATGGCGTGACGCTCCGGGTGGGACCATACAGCTTGTTGCTCGCCGATGCGTGTTCTGGCATGAATTCCCTGGTATCGCTCTTGGCAGTTGGACTGCTTTACTTATACCTTACGGCCAAGCGCAGACCTTGGCACTCGTTTCTTATCGTCGCGGCAATCGCGCCGACGGCTATCGCGACGAATGTGGTTCGTGTACTCACTTTGACACTGATCACGTACTACTTTGGTGACGAAGCGGGTCAGGGCTTCCTTCATGAATTTGCAGGATTCGTCCTCTTCCTGGTTGCCTTTTTGATGCTTGCAGGCTTGGACCAGGTTCTTAAGCGCATCTTTCCTCAACCATCACCTTCAGCAAGCTTGAATTCCCCTGATCATGGCGAAAATTGATAGGCGGACCGTGGTTGCAGGACTGGGAATGATGGTCGTTGCCGGTATCGGCACGGCTGCAACGCCTTCCAGGCGGCTTGTCGATGAAATTCCTCCCTTGAATCTGGAAGAGGATATTCCGCAACGCCTTGGCGATTGGGTCATCGATCGCGCCATCGCCCCGATTCTGCCGGCTCCAGACGTGCAAGAGCGATTGAACAGGCTCTACAACAGCATCCTGACGCGAACGTATACACGACCCATTACGACGGATCGACTGATGTTGGTTATTGCCTACGGTGCCGACCAGGCGGACCGAACGACGCTCGCACATCTACCGGAAGCTTGTTATTCCTCGCAGGGATTTCAGATCTCAGGGAAAAGAATTGCGAAGCTTGGCCTCGGGGCGAGGGAATTCGACGTTGTTCAGTTGGAAACGCGGCGCGGTTCCAGAATGGAACCGGTTACGTACTGGACCACCGTAGGTACGGAGGCAGTAGTCAATGAAGCGGCACGCCGATGGGCGCGTGCGCGCTACTCCATGCGCGGCTTGATTCCTGACGGGATGCTGGTCCGAGTATCCACGCTCGATCCGAACGCAGCTCGTGCCTTCGAATTGCATGCAGGATTCATTTCCGCGCTGCGGACTGGCGTCTCACCGGCGACGGCACAGCGCGTCTTCGGTAGTTTCGCTTGAATGCATTCGCGGCAAATCTAAGCGGCCTTCGCGGGCGAATTCTTGCGGGCACCGGCGCAAACCTGTTCGGCCAAGCCGTATCGGCGTTGGTCCAGCTTGTCTCCCTCCCCCTCTTTCTCCATGCGTGGGACGCGGCGCGCTACGGCAAGTGGGTGATGCTGTCCGCAATTCCCACTTACTTCGCGATGAGCGACGGCGGAATCGTCCCGGTTGCCGGCAATCGAATCACCATCCTGCGCGCTGCGGGAGACACGGTTGGAGCCGATCGCGTTTTTCAGAGCGCCTTTGCGCTCGTGCTTGCGGCGACCTTGATCGTTACTTCGCTTTTTGGGGCGGCAATGCTTTTACTGCCAAGATCCCTGCTCGACAGCGACGGCGCGGCGGCACTCTGGGTACTTGTTCTTACGACCATGATTGGCTTCTTCGGTGGTCTCTTTGACGCAGGTTTCAGGGCTTACGGACGCTACGCGCAAGGCATTCTTCTCAACAACGTCGTTCGCATCCTGGAACTCCTGGGGCTCGGAGCGGGCCTAGGTTTCGGCGGCCGTTTCACCTCGGTTGCATTGGGTTTGCTCGCCGCACGCCTTGCCGGCACCCTCTGGATCGCGCGGTATTGCCAGCGAAACTTTACGGACCTGCGTTGGAGCTTGAAAAAGGCAAGTAGTCAGGAAATCCGGTCGCTGATCCGTCCGGGCGTTGCCTATTTGGCGTTTCCTCTCGGTAACGGCCTAAGCATCCAGGCGGTCACTTTGATCGTGGGCTCCTACTTCGGGCCAATCGTACTAGCCACATTCAATACGTACCGCACTTTATCCCGACTCGTACTGCAGGCAGCGGCAACATTCAGTCACGCGATTGGTGCTGAATTTTCCCGCGTGTACGGCTCCGGCAATGTCGAGGCGCTTTGGTCCATGTACAAAAAAAGTGCGCTCGCGGGGGCCGCAATAAGCGCGGCTGCAGCCCTGGCGATGATCCCGGCTGCCCCGATCATCCTTTCCGTTTGGACACAAGGCAAAATCGGCTTCGACGCCCAACTCTACGTGCTATTTGCCGTTGTGACCCTGATCGGTGGACTTGCGCACGTCCCTCGCGTATTTCTTCAGTCGATAAACCGCCATACGCGCTTGGGTTTTTCCTATCTGATCGTTTCGGCGTTATGCCTGCTTGTCGTTTTCTGCGCCGCCAACTGGAGCGGACCAAATGGAACCGTGGCCGCGATGGGACTCCAGGAAGGAGCAATACTGTATTTGTCCGTTGCCATCTCTAGCAGGCTCTTTCATGGACTTCGTGCCTGCGAACCTTCGGCCATATCGAGTCGGGCATGAAGTTCCTCTACATAGGCACCGAATCCGGAACGGGCGGACACCGCGTACGTGCGCTTCGGCGGATGGGTCACGCGGTCCGTCCTATTGATCCGCGGCGCTTGCTGCCCGCAATGAACTTTATCGATGTGCTCGAATGGAAAGTTCACCCACGCATCCTCTCGGGTTTGGTGCGCGTGCGAATACTGAATGCGATCGAGCACGAACAATACGATTTCGCATTCATTGACGGTGGCAGTCTGGTGGGTCCCGGCCTCATACGCGCTCTTCAAAAGCGTGGGTGCAAAGTCGTGAATTTCAATCACGACGACCCCTTCGGGCGTCGAGACCGGATGCGATACGCGCTCTACCGAGCCGCAATTCCCTTCTACGATCTGGTTGCGGTCGTCAGGCGGGAGAACGTTGCCGAAGCGAAAGCAATGGGCGCGCGGCGTGTGATGCGAACGTTCATGGTCGCGGATGAATCGTTTCACGTGCCGCGCCCGGAATCCCGTGAGGATCGCCGAATCTGGCAGTCGGAGGTCGCCTTTGTCGGAACATGGATGCCTGGCCGCGGTTCCTTCCTTGCTCGACTCCTCGATCTAGGCGTTCCCTTGTCCATATTCGGTAATGGATGGGAGCGTTCCGGTCGTTGGCAAAAGCTTCGTACGGTGATCAAAACGCAAGGCCTCGCCGATGAAAGGTATTGCCTCGCGATCCAGTACGCGAAGATTTGCCTTGGTCTCCTGTCGTCCGGCAATCGCGATCTCTACACGACTCGTTCCATGGAGATTCCGGCTATTGGCTCGCTTCTCTGCGCTCAGCGTACGGACGAGCACGAGCAACTTTATGTCGAAGGCAGCGAGGCGGTTTTCTGGTCTGACGCCGACGAATGCGCGCGAATTTGTCACGAGCTTCTTCGCGATGAAGCCCGCCGCAATCGCATTGCGCAGGCCGGACACCGGCGTTGCCTGGAAAATGGACATTTCTCGCAAAATCTTCTGCAGCAAATCATCGATGCAAGCGCATAGTGTTGCACGATTGGAACTGGGTCGACTTGGTACGATCGCTGCCTTGGCTTGCGGATGCCTATTTTTGGCCTGCATCCAAATTTTCCTCGGCGCGGCGCCTTATCCCGTTCTTCTTCTCTGTGGCGCACTATTCTTTGGGTTCCTTTCGATCGTCGTGCCGGGCGTCACCACGGCATTGGGAATCCTGAATCTTGCCTTTACGGTTCGGATTCTCCTTGGTGCGTTTCTTGCGAAGAATCTCCTGATGCAGGAGGCCGTGACCGCTCGCCTGCCTGCCGCGGAGACAACCGCGGAAGCCATGTTCCTGGGATTCCTCGCCGTGTTCCTCGCGACATTTCTGGCTTGCAGGTATATCAAGCCCTTTGCCATTTTCCAGCGTTCAACGACCCCTTCCCAACTGCTCCCTTTGTTTTACGTTCTTCTCATCGGAGGTGTCGTTTCGAGCATTGCTCTTCGCGCGGTAAGTGGCGATGGTGCGGTGGCGACCGGCGGCGCATGGGGACTGATCAAGTCATTTACGACGGTTCGTAACCTTTCGCTTCCAATCCTGATGCTTTATCTCTGGCGCACGAATTCACGGCGTTGGCTTACGCACCCGGGGGTCCTGCTTCTCATGGTCGTGCTCGTCGTCCTCGGACTATTGAGTTTCAGCAAGCAACAGGTGGTGGAGCCGCTCATATTCCCCGCAGCCCTCGCGATCGCGCGATACGGCTGGCGGCATCCAATGGTCTGGATCTTCGTTCCTTTTTTTCTGCTTGTATTTGAGTTCTTCATCTATCCCGTTGTCCAGTATTCCAAAGGCAACGTCGCGAACTACAAGGACGCTCAGCAAGCCGCCGCGGCCTCGCTGGGCGTCGTTCGAGACTACATCAGCGACCCCAGTTTCAGGCAGTATTTGCGCGAAGGCAGCAAGTCGGAAGGCACCGAAATCGAGGGAAGCGACTACCTCTCAAGGGACTACGGCTCTCTGGAACGCATCGCTCTTCTCGGGGAGGCATCTCGTCTCATTGCTGCGTCAGACCGATTCCAGACCACAGGTTGGGAGACGATCGAGAACTCGGTTCTGCTTGCCGTGCCGCATTTTCTTTATCCGAATAAGCCCCAAACGGGCTCCGGCAATTTCCTTGCCAGGTACGCTGGAGATTTGCCACCTTCAGACGTCTCGACTCAAGTTTCCTACGGATTCATTGCAAATTCATACAACGCCTTTGGCTTGACGTGGGTCTTTCCTCTTTGCTTCATCACGGCACTGGTGGTTTTGGTACCCGTCACGATGATCACTTCAGGCCCTATTTATCTCAATCCCTGGTCAATGTATGCGGTTGCCGGACTGCATCAGGTATATGTGGAATCTTCGTTTTCGGGTCAATTCAATGCGCTTTTCCTGCCATTCCTCGCGATCTGCCTGCTTTTGCTTTCGCGGGCTTGCGACTGGCTGATGCAACAGGCGGGAATCTTTCCACAAGCGCTGCTGTCGACTGAACGGCGTTTCCCGTGAGCATCGTTGAAATGCCCAATGACGCAGACTCTTCGGCAAGCATTGTCGATCTTTCGCGTTACTCTCACCGTCGCAGTTGGCTTTACCTTGCCAAACGCTTGGCATGGCATTGCATGCAAGTGCCTTTCTGGAATGGCATGCCCAAGCGAATGAGCTTTTTGCGAGTGGCTTTATTGCGCCTGTTTGGGGCGACAATTGGGAAGCGTTGCCTCGTCTGCGCTGGTGTTCGGGTTTGGGAGCCTTGGAATCTCGTGATGGGAGACTATTCCGTCCTGGGAACCGGGGCCGAAATCTACAACCTTGCCCAGATCACCATTGGTTCGAACGCCGTCGTTTCCCAGGAATCGTTTCTTTGCACATCCTCCCACGATTACTCCGACCCGGCGCTACGACTGTTCTCGCTTCCCATCACGATCCATGACGGCGTTTGGATTGCCGCGCGAGTGTTCATCGGACCCGGAGTTAGCATTGCCAGGGGCGCCGTGATCGGCGCCGGCGCAGTCGTCGTCCGGGACATGCCCTCGATGACGGTTTGCGCCGGCAACCCTTGCCGACCGATAAAGCCGCGCATCATGCGTGCTGCCAATCCTGGTCTTCGCGATTGAACGCTTCTTATCTGCGTGGTTATCGAGATCCGCACCCTCCGGTGAAGGCGATAGGCGCCGCGGCTCGTGGAATACCGGGATTTCGAGTGCTTCGCGTGCCCATGCATACGCCGTCGCATTGGTTGCCTTGGCTGCAGGGACCTCCACGGGAATTTTTCGGCAAGCTATTCGGTCACGTCTTGCTCATCCGTCGCATCAGGAAATCCAGTGCCAATACCTTGCTTGTACGCGAGTTCCTGACCATCCCACTGCTTCTTATCGCGCCATTTCTTTGGGTTTACCGTGCCAAACTCTGGTTCCTCTGCCACCACAATCTGAGCGTCGCGGTAGGACGGCGATCTCATCGCTGGGCATTACGCGTGCTTTCGAACACCGGCTTCCGCTTCGCTGTTTTCGAAAACATACTTGCTTGGCGCGCTACCGGGGCGCCCCTGGTTCCGAGGAACATCATTGCGGTACCCGCCCCCGTCCTGACTGTACCAGCCAACGATCACCCGACGCACCTCTCTAATCGCATCGTCATCGCATTCGTGGGCAATTACCGAGCCGAGAAGTCGCCAAGTTGGGCGCTCGACGCCATTCGCCACGATCTCGGGAAGCAAATCCCGAGCGAGGAATTTCAATTGCTCGTTGCCTCCCCGAACGCGGAATTCCGGCGCGAATGGGGAGACCGTGCATTGACGATCGATACGAGCTCGTATGTTCGGTACATTTACGCGCTTGCGTGCAGTGACATTCTCGTGCTGCCATACGATCCGCACGCATATGCATATCGAATCTCAGGCGTTGTCACGGAAGCCGTCGCGTGCGGCTGCACCATCGTCATACCGGACCTGCCCGTCCTCAGGGAGCAAATACTGGAGCCGGAACCCATCGGGTCCTGCTATAAGGAGCCTGCGGAACTTGTCCCTGCCGTAATTCAAGCCATCAAGCTTCGGCGCCATCAACGATTCGCCGGCGCACTCCAGGCTCATCGCCTGCATCGTTGTCCGACATCTTTGCAGACGTCGCTGAGAAAGATGTTGTCCTCCTGAATTCATTGCTTTGAAATACCACTGGCAAGCGCAATTCTCACGACTCCTCGGATGATTGACTTATTCCAAGCTCAAGGCAAAAACCTTGCCTAAGAAGAGTTAATTACGTCCTACGTCATTTCCAAGGCCATGGCCGCCGCGGCTGCTTCAACCGAGTAGCCCCGCAAGAGCTCTGCCGCCCAATTAAAGTCCCGCGGGAATGCAGCCAGTTCGGAAATTGCGTTTGCCAACTGAGCCGCATTCCCTTCACGGAACATCTGAACCCTCTCCCACGTTCCAAAATCCGCGCCACATCCCACGGCATCGGATATCGCCACCGAGCAGCCCGCGTGCAGAGCTTCATTGACGACAAGACCCCAGGTCTCGCCGGCCCGACGCGACGGAAGCACCACGATATCGCTCGCCAAGTACAGCGCCGGCAAATGCGTTTGATTGACGAAGCCACGAAATATCGTCTCGATGCCATGATCTCGTTTCAGCGAATTAGCCTTGGATCGAAGGCAGCTCTCCAACTCCCCCGAACCCACGATCAGGCATACGATCCGCCCTTTCTTGGCGTTCTGAGACATCGCCAAAGCTTCCATCAGCAATTCCGGATTCTTCTTGGAAACCAGTTTTCCAAAGAAGGCGACCAGGAGGTCCTCGTTGCTCAATCCGAATGCGAGTCGGATCGAAGCTCGCTCGCGAGCCTTGCGGTCTTCGACCCAGGAGGAAATCGAGTCCGCAACGCAATAGTGTGCCGCCACCAAACGCTCCGCCTTGAGCCCGTGCCTTTCCAAGTGCTGTCGGTTGAGCTCTCCAATGTAGAACGCTTTCTCGACATGTGCGTAGATCATTCTGTACGCGAGCCCCCGCAAGAACGTCTTGACCGGATTCCTTCGAAAGGCTTCGTCTTGCGTTTCCGTTCGAATCCAGATTGGAATACCTCTTATGACTGCCGATAGATACGCGGTCCAGTTGAAGGCGTAGCCCGCGGAGCACAGCAATATCGCTCTCGGACGTTCCGATGCAATGAGTGAATCGACGCCGGTACCGGTGAGCCCCGACCATTCAAGAATGCCCTTACCTCTTTCGTTGCCCAGCACACGCGATGGGTACCCCTCCAGCAGCGGCGTGTCCCATGCGATATTTTTGTCAAACGCGACATCCCGGTAACCCCGTACCGAGAAATCACTTGCATAAATGACTTCCATGCATCCGGGTCGCAAATCATGTATCGCTTTGTAGACAGGCGCTCGATACTGGATCGGATGCGTTTCGAAGATAAGCACCTTCCCAGTTCCACCGCCATCCGTCTTGAGCATCATTGCGCTGCGCTCAACCCGATCGACGTATCTTCGGTTGAAACTCGAATGATTCGCACCTCCGTAGCCGAAGAACCTTGTCTTGCGGCGCCCTCCTGCGTCCAGACAAGCGACCGCGCAAGATCGAACGCCCCGACTAGGGTTCCCGGATTGCCATCTGTTTCATCTGCGATGTCGTAGGTACCCTTATCCGTTTCGCTTAGCTTCCCCATGACCAATTCGGCGCTGCCACTCGCTGATTTGTCCGTTCGAAAGTAATCCTTTTTATTCGCGCTGACACCGATAAAGGCAACGCTCGAGTCACGAGCAGATCCTGAAATCAGGATTCCGTTTTGCGGTTTTGGAAGATCCATCCCAAGCCCAATGAAGCTCGCGTTCACGTTTGGCTGCCGCAGCCATATCGCGGGCGATGTGGAGGATTCGCCCTGGCCAACACCATGGGAAAAAGGAGCGATCACACCACCCAGGTAGGTGAAATTCGTGTCCATGATGTCAAACAGATTCGATTGATCGCCCTCGTACCACGAGTCCCCTATGAGTACCGCCGCGCCGCCATGGAAATCCGAACGGGCCCAACCGCCCACCCCGATTGCCGCAAAACTGCTCGAACTCTCGAGTGAAATTCCGGCAAATCCAGGGTTAGCCAATAGACTCATTGCAGTCTCCGCCAATCCATTCGCAACCAGCTTTCCCATTCGCGATCCCTCGATCAAAATGCGTCCGCCGATCTGGTTCGCCTTTTCAATTTGAATGGCAGTCACATCCTTGCCAACAAGAGTCAAGTTACGCAAGGTAGCCTTCGAAGGTCCAGCGAGCTTTATCATCGGTCCGGATCTGGAATTTCCATTCCACCAAAGGCTCGTCGCGAAAGAATCGCCCGATATCTGAATTCGCGTATTGGCGGGTACGGTCAAGGTACGATCCATTCGGTATGTACCTGCCGGAATGTGAACTACGGCGTTGTCGGATCCGGCCGCAGACGCCGCATCGATGGAGCGTTGAATATCCGCCGCGCTGGCGTTATCGGGTACCTCGAAAATTCGCCTGTGGAAATTCGGCGCTACTTCGATGACTCGCTCAGCCCAGGCGATGTCACTATTGGAAATTTGATCCTGAAAGGAAATCAGCCTTCCGCCTTCGCCGGAAAATCGGATCGCACCTGAGGTCGGGTAGGTATTTCCGATCGATATGGCATCCCTGTCACCATGATTCGACGAAACGCCAGACCCGATCATTTCTACGATCGGCGTATCGCTTTTGGCCCGGCGTTGAAATCGATTGTCGACAAGAAACAATGGGCCTTCATTGCCGAAGAGAATCGCCTCGTCTTCTTGCGTGTCAGAGACGAAGTTTCCTTGTACCAGGAAGGCGCCCGCATTTGCACCTACAGAATTTGCCTGAATGAAGCGCCTTGATCCTTGGGACCGACTTTCATGGATTGAAAACCAACCCGTATTGGAAATACCTAAATCGGCGAACTTGGACCGAAGAAACTCGCTTCGATAAACCATGAATGTTCCGGCTCCGGTGGTTCTGCCAGAATCATTGAAACTGAACTCGTTGCTTACCCCCCGCCCGCAATCCACGAATTTGGAATCCCAAATCCACCAATTCAGTGCGTTGAAGCTGCCCAGATTTACACCGGCGACCCGGTTTGAAATGAACTGGTTACGCAGGATGAGTGTTTCCGAATCTCCTTGGCCGTAGTCGATCCCCAACCGGCCACCGAAGATCCCGATATCGACGTCCCTGAAGATCTCATCGACGTGTTCTATGGACCCCTGGTAATTGGCCCGATCGACGCGGTAATTCCACCATTGCGCGATGCCAATGGCGGCCGTTCCGGATCCGTCCCACGTAAGGCGCCCGAATGTCGTCCCCATTGAACCGCTGGTTCGAAGCATCGTGCCCCCGTTCTGACCCGCCCAGAAAATCGAGGTCTTTGACGGGTCTTCGCCGATTACATTTGCACCATGATTCAATTCCATCAAAAGAGTACGCGTTATTCGGTACTTCCCCGCGGGAAAGTACAGCGTTACGGAATTCGGCGAATAGCAAGCGAGTTTGCAGAGCGCATTGAGGCCCCTCTGGATCGCGTCGGTATCGTCGGAAATTCCGTCCCCGGCTGCTCCGAAATCGCGCTTTACGTCGAGCCAGCTCGGAAAGGGACCCAAGAACTCGTCGAACGGCGTTTCCGCAATCAATAACGGCCGGTGGGTGCCTTGAGCCTCAGGGGCAGGCAACAGGAGCGATTTGTTCGGTAAGGCCGTCTGCGCGGCACATACCTGTACGCCAAACGCAAAGGCCGCAAGCAATCGACAAAATGCGCGCGCGATTGTCTCCTTTTCCATTTTCACCCCCGCCACGGCGCGATATAAAATCACGCCAAGGACTTGGGCTTCTGGGACGCTCCCAGTCTCGCGCGGTTGTGGTCAAGAACCTCGCAAGCCCGCTGCGCGACGTCGGTCGCTCTTATATCACTCATGCAAATGTGACCTGCCACCGTGCAAACGTCCAGGCCGCACCCAGCACACGGCACGTCCCGGTAGAAAACGCCTGCCTCCTGCCCGTGCGGAAACCAGATTCCAGGCTGGCTGCGCGCGGCAAAGACGGCGACGATCGGCGTGCCAACAGCATTTGCAAGATGCATCGGACCACTGTCATGTCCCATGTACAACGCGGCACCTTCAATTACGGCTCCACTTTCCCGGGGAAGTAAAAGACCGCAGAGATTCGCCTTGGCTCCAGTCCACGAGTCAAGCACGTCGTCCGTGCGTCCGCGTTCACTCGCGGCGCCGATTCCAACCAATCCGACGTGAGGAATGCGTGTGGAAAGGATTTCCAATGCATTCCTCCAACGATCGTTTCCCCAATCCTTGGCAGGAGCCTTGCTTCCTACGCACACCACAAGATACGGCGAGCGAATTCCAGCTTCCCTTAGCGCCCTCGACGCCGTGTTCCGTTCCTCTTCGCTCAGGTCGAGCGAAAAATCCGTTGTCGAAATCGATCTTCCTTCGCCATTGACAGCTCGGAGCGTCCGCTTTGCCTCGCTTTCCCATAGCGCCTGGCCAGGTTCCGGTGCGCGATGATGCATGGCATCTTCAGTCATGCCAACGTACTTTCGAATTCCGGATACCTGGAAAAAAAAGCGATCACGCCGAATTTGCTCCTGCGTTCGACCGCCAACGAGGTAGTAGCAAATCCGTGCCCGCCGGGTGCGAAGCGCAAGCATCACCCTGGCCAGCGACAGAAAATTCCTGGAACCATGAGGATATTCAACGAAATCATCGACCAGCTGCATGCCCGTCAGGACCTGAACGCTGGACGCCGCCCTCAATCCGCCGTCGACAGGGCTATTCGTAAGAAGAACAATGCGTTCCGATGGGTGCCGTCGACGTACCTCCCGTAAGGCTGGCAATGACGAAATCGTGTCGCCCAGACTGCCGATTCGGAATACCACGATCGATTCATTTCGGTCTGAATTCAAGCGAATGCCCGGCCTCACGGATGTACTGCCTGCAATGGCAACCCCCTTCGATGAAGGCGCGGCATGCTCATTTCAGTGGGTAAGTGGGAAACTTAGCAATCTGACGTGACCGAAATGTGTTTTGCACGCCGCGTCGTTCAAGGCAAAGCGCCCGGTTAATTGCTCGCACCATGCCGGCGGGTAACCAATGCGTCATGAAAGAATTTTAGGCTGGCGGAAACGCACTACGGGTCGCTCATGGAAATATCGCAATCGAGTTTTCGGCAGTCAACATCCGACGCGGCGCTCGATCGGCCCGAATTCATGGCGACGGTTAAGCCAGGATCGAGTACCGGCAAGCATTTGTCTGTCGACATTTCCGTCGCCGGTAAATTTCATGCATTTCATTTGGCGAGCGCCCTTTCGGTGAAATCCCGATTGCGGGATCTGTATTCAGCTCACCGAAACCTTCTGCCTCCACCTGGCGTACCAAACGGTTCCTATCACAACCGAATCGATTTCGCGGCTTGGGGACATCTGTCGCGCTTTCTTCCGCTTGGATATACGGGCGAACGTCGTGCCGAGAAATTCGACAACTGGGTCGCGAAAAAATTGCTGCGAAGGGCACCAGGGGTGCTTCATGCCTGGAACGGAAACAGCATCGAGACATTCCGACAACTTCGCGGAAGGGGCTGGCGCCTGTGCGTCGAGCGATCTTGCCCGCACAATCTCGTTCAATTCGAGCTCTTGCGGGAGGAGGCTTCGAACCTGGGCATGATCCATCAGCAGGACATGCGCGCGCTGGACCGTGCGATCGAAGAACTTCACCTTGCTGACGTGATCGTGGCTCCGTCGACATACAGTGCGCGATCCTATGGCAACTCGGATTTGGCACGGAAGGTAAGGGTGAATCCGCTGGGAGCCAATGTTCCTTACCGCGAGAGAAATTCGCCTAAGGGGCCGCTGAAGATCGTCATGGTGGGAAACAGCTTCCTGCGCAAGGGAACACATTACCTCATTGAAGCATTCAAGCAAATGCGCGATCCGGATGCGAGGCTTTGGATCCGCGGCGACGTGCCGGATACCTACAGACCTAGAGTCCGTGATAGTCGAATCACGATTTTCCCGCCCATGCTGCCGGACGCACTGAGAAGGCTGTACCAATCGGCGAACGTATTTGTACAAGCTTCCATTGACGAAGGCTTCGGCATGGCGGTTTTTGAGGCACTCGGATATGGACTGCCATTGGTGGTCACCGAGAACGTAGGCGCAAACGACCTTTTGAACAAGGATGTGGCGATTACCGTTCCAATCCGCGATCCGGATGCCTTGGTCCGCGGAATCGAGGCGGCAGTTGCGTTGCCTGGCGAGAATTTCGACAAAGCCCGGAAGCAGGTACTGGAAGCAAATTCCTGGCTGGCATGCGCGGAGCGCATGCTCGATACCGTTTATCGGTAGCGAGTCACTTTTCCAGTACGACGACGAGATTCGGCGAAATCGGAACCGGGCGCCCGTCGAAAAAGGCAAAGCGAACAAACCGCTCGATCAATGCACGAACTGCTGAGAGCATCGTTCGGCGAACGGACCGCGCCAGGCCAATGCCCCTGACGGGCATACAAGGTGCCCCGTAGCGCAGTAGCTTCAACCCTGAGGCGAATGCCAATTGATTGACCGAATCGGACGTGAGCGCCGTCACATGCGTCGTGTCTCCCCACTGGTAAAACTGTCCAAACGGGCTACCTGCGTTGGGAAACCGCGCGATGATTCGGCCACGCGGCGTGAGCTTGGGCCTTACCGATTGCAGAAGTGCACCGAGTGCGGTCTTCTCAATATGCTCGAAGACGTCCCAGGCAACGATCAGGTCGAATCTTTCGGTTTCCGGAATCTCCGACTCCAGAGCGTAAACCGGCACATTCATCGCGTGGGCTCGCGCTCGCAGCGCTGGTTGGACTTCAACGCCCGTCGCATGGTGCCCCTCGGAGCGCGCCCAAGCAAGAAACTGTCCATTCCCGAATCCGATTTCGAGAATTCGAAGGCATTGCCCACGCGGTAACCCTGCGCGCTCGAGCTCCGCCCGAAAATAAGCATCATCCAGCGCCGAGAACACGCCGAATTGCGCTTCTTCCCAGTCCTTCCACCTCCGATAATCGACATCAAATGAATCGTTCATTGGAGAATCTACCAAGGCTTTCAGCGGCCTCTCTCCAATTCCTCACTGCCCACCGGTGAGGCAATCAGCACTGGCGCACCGCGTCGGCGTCGCTCGACGCCGATGTAGGGAACCCCGTTGCTCGAACGACGCTCGGGGCGAAACAAGCGGGCTCGCCGCTCTGCGAGCACGTTCTCCAACTGTTCCTGGAAACGTGCAAGGACGCAGTCGCGCGAAAGTCGTTCGACGGAGCGATCGCGTGCCCTCTTTCCCAACTGCTCGCAGACTTCGCGATTTTCGGCGAGTTCCTGGAGCTTGGCGGCAAGTGCAATCGTGTCGCCCGGCGGCACGACCGCGCCGCATCCCTCTACCCAACTTGCGAGCTCGGTACCGGCATCCGCCGTGGCGAGAACCGGCCGTCCGCTGGCGAGCATGCCTGTCAGTTTGGAGGGAAGAACCAGGTCGGCCGCACCCTGCTGCTGCGGGAGAAGATGCAAATCAGCCGTGCCCAGGAGCTCGGGCAGGCGCTCCGCTGGTTGCAGGGGAAGCCAATGAACTCTCGGCAAGCCGGACGCCCCGCCATGCAGCCCTTCCCTGCCCTTGCCTTCCCCGCAGAAAATGAAATGAATATCTCGTGCGTCCGAAAGGCGGCGCGCCGTTTCCGCCAGCGTTTCCAGACCTTGCTTCGCGCCCATCGTGCCGGAATAGAGGGCAACAAAGGCGTCGTCCGGTATTCCCAGGGAGCGACGAAATTCCGTGCTTCTCGGAACGGGGCGCAGCGCCTCGGTGTCGACCCAGTTCGGGAAGAACACGGTTTTCTCCGGTTTCACGCCCTTCACGTGCAAGCGATCGACCATGCGCTGGGAGATCGAAGAAACGCGGTCGAAGCCGCGCATTACGGCGCGTTCCCCCGCCAATGCGAATTTACGCGCTGGCCCGCTCTTCAACATGCCCAGGTTGAATGCCGCATCGATCTCGAAGTCCTGCACGTGCAGCCAGGAGACCGCTCCGCACATCTTTGCCATCATCGCCGCTGCCGGTGCGCTCGCGAGAGCCGGCGCTGCGCACCAGACGACATGCGGACGCCATAGCGCCATGCGCGCCAGAAGAGGGAGCGAGGTCAATGCATAGCTCCCCAGATGCACGACGCGCTTGGCGCCACCGGGATTGCGCGGAACCCAAAGTGGTACGCGATACACGGTGACGCCGTTCCATTTTTCCTTGAGGTAATTCTTGTCGCGGTACTCGCTCGAAATTCGCCATGCCGGGTAATACGGCAGCGCCGTCACGACGCGCACGTCATGTCCTGCGCGCGCAAGCCATTCCGCCATCTCGCCCGTATAGCGACCGATGCCGGTGGGTTCCGGTGCGAAATTGATTCCGTACAAAAGGATCTTCAAGGGTCGCCGCAGGCGGGGTCGCAATGCCTGCACCGGCGCCAAGGACGACGCCAGCACTGCCCCTTCATCCTCCCCTATCGCTTCTTTTCTCAATGCCGCGTCATACACCTGCGGTTCCCTTTCGTAACGAGGGTGACTGCGTGCGCGTTGCGATCCGCTTTACGGGGATTTCACGCGCCTTCAAGGTGATCAGGTACTCGTAGATCGACTGCAGCAGTGCATATTGGATGCCGGGGCGCCCATCGAGGAAGGCCCGGCGAACGATCATCATGTAGGCGAACTTGATCAGCGGACGTCCGGGCAACCGGTAGAAAAGTGCCTTCTGGTGGCGCCGGCGCTCGTTGAAGTCGCGTACGAAAAATGCTTTTGCCCAGGAAGGGTCGATCGAGTCCTGCGCAAGCAGGTGTTCGGCCTCCATGCGCGAATACTGGTTGTGCTTGGCGATCCAGTGGTCCAGGCCCTTGGAGAACGGGTAGTGGTCGAACGAACCCTTGAGTTCCGCGATGTCCCCATCGACCAGCAAGACTTCGTTGATCTCGCGTTCATAGCGAACTTTCGCCGGGCGCACGAGTCGTACGAAAAACGGCGAGATCTGTGCGTGAGCCAGCCAGCGGCCTTGCCAATAATCGCGTCGGCGCAGGCGTGCGGCGACGGTTGTCGCCGGTGCCGCTTGGACGAACCCGCGCAATTCGCTCACGAGCCCAGGCGCCACCCGCTCGTCGGCATCGAGCAGAAGCACCCAGGGATGCCGAAATTCGATTTCCCGCAAGCCGAAATTTCGCTGCGAGGCATAACCGTCGAACATGCGCTGGCGCACCTTGGCGCCGGCGGCCATCGCGATCGACACGGTCGCGTCGTTGCTGAACGAATCCAGCACGTGAACGTCGTCGCACCAGGCGACCGACGCGAGGCATTCCGGTAGATCCGCCTGTTCGTTCTTTGTCAAGATCAGGACGGAGATCATGCAAATTGCCTAATCCGGTTGCGCGGGAAGCCGTAAACGTAACAATGGTTAATGAACAGGCCGTGTCACTTCCCTTACAAGTTCGTACAAAATCGTCACATGGCGGGCTCGCGGTGAATTTGAAACAATTCAGGTATAACTTCTTTCCCACTCTCGATTGGTCGGTTTCCCCATGACTGGATTTCCCGAATCCGCGAATCGCCCCGGTGCGTTTTCGCGAAATTCTTTTCGTGCCTGTGTTGTTGCGCTGCTTCTAGGAGTTTTTTCTTTCGTTGCAGTGCCTGCGTCCGCGGCGCAAACCGTCGCTCCAAAAATTTCTTCTCCGCCGGACGCGAAGTCTGCCGCCAAGGCGGCTTTGCAGGACTACGCCCTGGCGGCCGGCGACCAGATCAAGATTTCGGTTTTCCAGAACCCCGACCTGATGGTCGAGACCCGCGTCTCGGAGAACGGCATGATCACGTTCCCCTTGATCGGTGCGGTGCAGGTCGGTGGTGCGTCCACGCTCATGGCCGAGAAGAAAATCGCCAAGATGCTCAAGGATGGCGGCTTCCTGGTGGATCCGCAGGTAACGGTCCTCATCGAGCAGATCCACGGCAACCAGGTCGCGGCGCTTGGCCAGTTCAACAAGCCCGGCCGGTATCCGCTGGAAACGACCAATATGAAACTTTCCGACCTGATCGCCGAAGCCGGCGGCATTGCGCCGACCGGTAGCGATACGGTCATATTCAGCGGGTATCGAAACGGCAAGCCGGTGTGGCGGGATATCGACGTCGGCACGATGTACTCCAACAACCAGGCGGACAACGACTTCGTCCTGCAATCCGGGGACGTCTTGTTCGTCGACCGGTATCCACTTTTCTACATTTATGGGGAAGTGCAGCGCCCCGGCAACTATCGCGTCGAGCGCGACATGACGTTCATGCAGGCGCTGGCGACCGGTGGTGGGCTAACCCCGCGGGGCACTACGCGAGGGATGAAACTCAAGCGCAAGAACGACAAGGGGGAGGTAAAGGAATACCGGCCGGACATGGACGACAAGGTGCAGCCGGGAGATGTCATCGTCGTGCAAGAAAGCCTCTTCTAATAATTGGGGTTTGGGGTCGTCGAGATTCGCATGGACATGAAGTTTCCGTTTCTTTCGCCTGCCTTTGGTACCCGGGCTGGCCGCCGTCGCGGGGCCGAAGGTTTCACGCCCCTGGACATCGATCCGGCTCGGGACGAAGAGCTGCTGGAGGAAACGCGGCCTTCCCGAGAAAAGTCGGAAGGCAGGAAGGCGGGCCTGCCGCCCATCGGAAGCATCGGCGCAATTCTCGTGGACGCGAATCGCCTCAGCGCCGAAGACGCCCGGCGGGTCGTGGCGACGCAGCTGGAGTCCGACGCACCGTTCGGGGAAACGGCAATCAAACTGGGCCTGGCGACGCCGGCCGATATCGAGTACGCGCTCTCCCGGCAGTTTTCCATGCCTCGACTCGAGCGGGAGGATTCCGCTGTCGATCGCGAGGTCCTGGCGGCATTCCAGCCGGACCACGAACTCGTCGAAAGCCTGCGAGTGCTGCGCAGCCAGATCGCGCTGCGCGCGCTCGACGCGGTTCCTGCCTTGCGCAGCGTCGCGGTCATGGGCTCCGAACGCGGTATCGGCCGAAGCTACATCGCCGCAAACCTGGCGATCGTCTTTGCGCAACTGGGCGCGCGAACGCTCTTGATCGACGCGGATCTCGTTCATGCGCGCCAGCACTGCCTGTTCAAGTTGAGCAACCGGATGGGGCTGTCATCGATCCTTGCAGGGCGCGCCACATTGAGTGCGGTGGCCCCGATCGCCGGCTTGCCGGGTTTTGCCGTGCTCCCGGCCGGGCCGAAACCGCCGAATCCGCAGGATCTGCTTGCACGGCCCCTGTTCAGCCAGTTCCTGCGGCGCTGCGAGCAGGACTTCGACATTGTCCTGCTCGATACGCCCGCTTGGTCCTTGGGCAGCAGCGCGCGCATGGTCGCGGCCGCTGCCGGCGCCGCCTTGCTCTTGGCGCAAACCGGAAAGACCGGCGCCGAGGACGCAAGCGAGATCTCGCACGAGATCGCGAGCACTGGCGCCCGCCTCATCGGCGTGGCGCTTAACCGACGCTGAGCCTGCCTGAAGCCGCCACGCTGCGGCAGGACTGGTCGTCAATCAAATCGCGAACGGTCTGCGAAAGTTCGCGCGCGACGGCACGGATATCGAAGTGACTCTCGAAGCATTGGCGCGCCTTGGCGCGCATGAGGGCGCGGCTGCCTGCGCTCAGATCCATCCATGTCAGCAGCAGCTGACGCGTGCCTTCCAGGCTGTCGGCCGCGACCAGACCGGCACCGGCCGAAACGACCTCGCGCCAGATGTTGATGCGATTCGAGATCAACACGGGAGTGCCGCAGGCCAGCGCCTCGGCCACCGCGATTCCGAAGTTCTCCTGGTGCGAGGGAAGGACGAAGACCTCTGCACAGTAGAGCGCGCCCCACTTGCGGGTACCTGCGAGCATGCCGCACCAGGTGACTTTATCTTCGATGCCGAATTGGCGGGCGAGTCTCTTCAACTCCGAAATCAGCGCCTCTTCACCCGGTCCCGCCAGGACGAGTTGCCATTGAGGATCTGCGCTTGCGATCTCGGCAAAGGCCCTCAGTAACAGGTCACAGCCCTTTTTCGGATGCACGCGTCCGAGGAACACGAGAAGCCGCTTGCCGCGCAAGCCGGGAAAGGCCGAGAGAAACGCGTGGGACGCGGGTTCACGCTCGAACGGCGGCGGCGCGGTGCCGAAGCCGCTTACGACTTCGTTGCAGCGGTACAGGCCGAACGATTCACGCGCGAGCAGACGCTCCTCCTCGCAGGTGAACAAGACGGCGCGCGCGTCGCGAAGGACACGGTACTCGGCCCACGGCCAGTACAGCCATTTCTTGAGGTGCTTGAGCGGAAATTGCCGCTTGAAATACGGATCGAGCATGCCATGGGGATAAACGAAGTACGGAACCTTGGTTCCGTGCAAAGCCAGCCACACGGCAAATCCGCTGAATTGCCAAAGGCCATTGACGATGACCGCGTCGAATTCCTTTGCGTGCGTGGTGAGCCAGGGACGCAGGCGCGGCGTGTATCCATACCCGTGCGTACTCGGCCCGAGTGCAACGACGGGAAAGGGACTGCTCTCGAGGAACGGTGAACCCGGGTCGTCGAGGCAGACGACAGTCGTCTCGTTTCCCCAGCGCGCGGCCGCCTGAGCGATCTGGCGCACGCCCTCCATCGGTCCGCCGCCGCGAGGGTCCAGGCTCGCGATGACCTGCAGAATCTTCACGTCGAAACGAAGGCCGGGATCGGTCGACGGCTAGGGAATTTCGTTCAGTACCGCGCCCACCACTTCCACCGTCGACTCCTCCAGACACTTGGCCAGTTCGCGCTGCTCCGTCATGCGCGCCTTGTGCGAACGTACGACCAGCAGCGCGCCACTGGCACGCAAGGCAACGGTGATTGCGTCGGATGCGAGCGACGTAGGCGGCGTATCGATGAAAATGGCACGGAACTGCGGCGCGAGCTGCTCCAGGAGGCGCCCGAATTCGTTGCGGGCGATCAAGCGGTGCGCCTGATCCACCGGTGGCCCGGCCGTAAGCAGGTGCAAGTAGGGCACTCCAGGTACCGCGCGAACCGGCGGTTGGGCAATATGCCCTTGCAGATACGTCGAGAGGCCGACCGAATTGTCGGCGCCGAAGGTCCGATGCAGGCTTGGCCGTCGCAGATCGGCGTCGATCAACAAGGTGTCCTCGTCGAGGTCTGCGAACAAACGTGCCAGCCGCGAGCAGACATAGCTGCGCCCGTCACCTGGGTCCGTACTGACGATCGCCAACGCCCTCTGTTCCGGGTCCTCGCCGAACCAGCGGTGCACGAGCTGCGAGCGCACCGCGACCAGCGCTTCGCTCGCAATCTCCTCGGGATCGAGCATCGCCGCACCCGATGCTCTGGGAAAATCGACCAGCACATCGCGCAGCCCCGCGGCGTACTGGCGCGACAAGGCGACATCGATGTCGGATTCGGTCACGTACCCGAGGACGCGCGCGAGCTCGCCGAAACGCCGCTCATCGTGCGCCTGGCACTCGAGCACCGCCAGCATCTGGGTCTCTTTCAGGCGGCCCAGCGCGACGAGAATCTCCCCGACGCGGGTCTCGCCGCCGGCGGGCGCCGGCGCAAGCCCATGGGGATGCGGCACGCGATCGTCGGATGCCATGGATTTGTGCTTTGCCATGCTCATGCCCGGCGCGGCGTGGGCAATGCGGGATCCGCGCGCACGGCTGCCAGGGCGGAGGGCCCGGCAAAGGGGAGACTTCCCAGCAGCACAACGCCGATTCCCTTCGCGACATCCGATCTGCGGCGCACGCGGCGATCGAATCGCTCGGCGAGCCATGCGGCCGCCAGCGCCAGGACGAGGCCAAGACCCGCACCGATCTCCAGGCAAGTCGCCAAGCCGGGCTTGATCGAATCCGCGGGAATCGACGCAGCGCGCAGGACGTGCGCGGGAAACGGCGCCCCAATGCCTTCGGCGGATAGGCGTGCCAGCCGGTCTTCGGCCCTCTCGAGGCTTTGCTGCGCGACCCGGATTTCATCGTCCACGGAACCTGCCGTGCCATTTCTCGACGCTGGCGCCGGCGCTGCCTCGCCTGCTTCGCTGGAGGATCTGGCTGCCGAACTCCAATCCGCACCGCCTGCTGGCGCTTGCGTCGAAGCGACGGTGGCCGTGGCGTTGGTGGTCAGACGCGAGAGCTGCGCGAACTGATCGTCGGCACGGGGACCGGTCGCCGCGAACTCCCCGGATTCGCCCCGCAACGCGCGAGCCGCACCCAAGCGCGCGCGCAGACTTGCGAGGTCCTGCCCCGCACGCTCGACGCCCTGACGAATGGCAGCCGCATGCAATTCCAGCGCGACTTCGCCCCATGCCTGCGCGTAGGCGTTGGCAACGCGCGCCGCGAGCGCCGGATCTGTCAGTGTCACGCCAAGCCGCACGACGCCACCGTCGCCACCTGCGTGGACGCTGACATGCTCCGTGAGATATTGCGCCATCGCTTCCACCGGCGCGCGACGCGCATCGATGCTTTGCAGCAAAATCGGGCGCAGGGAAGGTTCCTGCACGAGGCCCTCGCTCTCCACGACGCGCTGCGCGACGCGCTCGCTGCGTAGCAGGTCCAGGCCGGAGATCGCCGATGCGGGCGCCCCGCCCGTCGCCGTCGATTCCTGCAATGAAGCCGGCTCGATGAACATCACCGCTTCGGCGCGGTATGCATCCTTGGCCAAGAACGCGTAGCCCGCCGATGCCGCGACACACGCGAGCAGGACGCTGGCCAGAAGAATCCAGCGAGTTCGCAAAACCGGACGCAAGTATTGTCCCGCCATCGGTTCCTCCGGATTCCTGCGCGCTTCCAGTCCGCTGCAATCGAGCGAATCAAAAACTCAGCGCAGTGCTGCGATACCCTTTTCGTCCCCTTGTTGCGAGGCCGGCGCTATCACCGCAGTTGCGGCTGGCTCGGCCGAAGCGAACTTCGAGTAGTCGCCGACGTATTCGACCTTGGACGCCTCGCGCAGCCGCTTGAGTTCCGCGACCGACAACTCTTCGAGCTTGCGCTTCGTGAGGAACTGCTCGATTACCGGCGCCGCCTTCTTGTCGTCGACGGGGCGCGATTCCGACGCCATGACTTCAATTGCACTGACTCGATTGTTCGGATTCAGGTACACCAGCAGGCTTTCCGGCTTCAACTGTGCGATTTGCGGCAGATGGTTCAAAGGCAGTTGTTCGGCGGTCCGCACGCCGCTGTCGGCGGAGAACGCCAGGTTCTTCCCGTGCAAGTATTCGGCAAGCTGCTTGAGCGTCTTCATGTGCGACGCCGTCGCCTCGATTTCCTTCTCCTGCTCGGAATTCGCGTCGATCACGAGTTCCTGGAGGCGGTAAATCCTGCGCTCCGAAAACAGCGACGGGTTATCCGCGTAATACTTCTTGACTTCCTGTTCAGTCGGCTTTGCCTGCGGACCGATCACGCGCCGGACGTACGCCTCCGCGAGGATGTTCAGCCTTGCCGATTCCAGCGCGCCGAGGACTTCCGGGTCGCGGTCAAGTTTGCGCTCGAGCGCTTGCTCGACAAGCAGTTGCTGGTTGACGAGGCTGCCCAGGATCTTGCGCGTCGCCGGATCCAGTTGCTCGGGTGAGACACCGTTGGGCAAGTGCGCGAGTTGCTCGTTGACCTGCAGCACGGTGATCTCGTCCTTGTTGACCTTGACGGCCACCTGCGTCGCCTTGCCACCGGTGCTTCCCCCGCCGCAAGCGGCCAGGAGCACAGTCAAGGTCGCCGCTGCGCATGCCGCAAGTAGCCGGCCGCCATCCCCCCGTGTTCTTACCATCGTGTGTTCGTCCTTCACAAGAACGGGAGAGGCTAAACGCGCCGTGTGAACGTTCCGTGTCATATGCCAGCAAGGTTTTATGAAATTTCCATGACCTTGCGGCGGGCAGGGATGCAGTAGAGTTGGCAACACTGACGCGAGCCGCGGTTCGAGTGATTTCGCGCGTCTCCACCTTGCGTGGATTCCTCCGCGGCGCTGCAAAGCCGCGATGCGGCGCATTTGCATCCGGGAACCACCTTCATGCAGTTTCGCGTTCTGGCACTTTGCAGCGATGGTTCGACGCGCCCCATGGTCGTGGACGCGAACGATGCCGTTGCCGCCAGACGCAAAATTGCGCAGGACGGCATGAGCGTTCTCGAATTGGCGCCGCTTGGAGGTTTGGGCCGCTGGAGTCCGGGGGCCGCGACGCGCGCAATCGGCGCCCGTTCGAAATTCGATATCGACCTTTTCTGCCAGGAGTTGCTGGCGCTCGTGACCGCGGGCGTGACGGTCGGCGAGGCCCTCGAGACTCTCGCGCACAAGGAACGCAAGGGGAAGACGACAAACTCGACTGGCCTGCTCACGCGCCTGCACGCCCGCGTGCGGGAAGGCTTGCCGCTATCGACCGCACTGGCGGAAAACCCGGACGTTTTTCCCAAAGTCCTGTGCGAATCCTTGCGCGCCGCTGAAAAGACCAGCGACTACGGACCTGCCCTGGAGCGCTTCGTGAGGTACCGGCGCCTGACCCGGGAAGTGCGCGAAAAGCTCGTCGCCGCTTCGATCTATCCGATGATCCTGCTCGGCGTGAGCAGCTTGGTGCTCTTGTTCCTGGTTGGCTATGTCGTTCCGCGCTTCGCCGACGTCTATGCGGACATGGGCGACAAGTTGCCGACCGCCTCGCGCGCCCTGCTTTGGATCGGCAGTCGCATTGGCGCACAGCCATTGCTGACCGGGGCGGCGCTTGTAGGCGTGGTCGCGCTCATCGTTGCGGCGGTGCGCAGCGTTCGCTTGCGGGCCGCGGCCCTTGCCGCCTTGCATCGGGTGCCACGCCTGAAGGACGTGTTGGCGGCGGCGGAATTCTCACGCCTGTACCGAACGCTGGCATTGTTGCTGCACGGCGGCATCCCCATGGTCGCCGCTCTCGAACTGGCGCGTGGGTTGCTCCCCTTGCATCTGGCGCGACGGCTCGATGCGAGCATGCAATCGGTCCGCGAGGGTCAGTCGTTTTCGGCGAGCATGCAGGACCAAGGCCTCTCGACCGAGGTCGCCGATCGATTTTTTCGCGTCGGAGAAGGTAGCGGCAAGCTCGCGGAGATGATCGATCGCGCGGCGGATTTCCACGAAGGCGAGGTCTCGCGCGGTGCGGACTGGTTGGGACGGGTGATCGGACCGTTCTTGATGCTCATCATGGGAGTTGTCATCGGCTTGGTGGTGGTTCTCATGTATATGCCGATCTTCTCGCTGGCGGAAGCCATTCAATGATGCGCAACCAGGCTCCGATGGGCGGCGGCGGTACGGAAGTCGCGACGCCCCTGGCGTTCGATCCGGGGCGCTTCGCCATCCTGTCGGCGAAAGCGCGCCAGCAGGGTATTTCCTATGGGGAGGCTCTGGCAGCGGAATTCCAGGGCGATCCCTACGCGGCCTTGGCAGCGTGCGCGCGCGCGTTGCGCATGCGCTTCTTCGATAGTGCCTCCCTGCAAGCTCTGGAACCGGCTTTCGATTTCGTCAGCTACCCCGAGGCGGAGCGTCGCAATACCGTGGTCGCGCGGGATGCAAAGGGGCGCCTCTGGTGCGCGATCGAGGATCCCTTCGACCAGACCCTCGTCGATTGGGCGGAAAACCGGCTCAACGTTCCATTCACCTTTGGCCTGACCGTCCTGGCGGAAATTCGTGCCTACCTGAAGCGCCAGGAATCGTCGATGCGTGCCATCGAGAGCGCCCTGGTCGATGCCGGAAGCGACCAGCCGGCACGCCTTAGCGTTGCGGAGGACCTGTCGATCCGGCGCATCGCGGAAGACTCCAGCCCGGTCGTGCGCATCGTGAACTCGCTCCTGTACGACGCGCTCAAGGCGGAAGCGAGCGACATTCACCTCGAGAGCGACGCGCAAGGCATGGCGATCAAGTACCGGATCGACGGCGTCCTGGACGCGGCGGGACGCATCGAGGATCCGGCCACCGCCGAGCAGGCGGTCTCGCGGATCAAGGTGCTGGCCGAACTGGACATTGCCGAGAAGCGTGTGCCGCAGGACGGGCGTTTCCAGGTACGCATCGACGCGCGCGAGATCGACCTGCGGATTTCGATCATGCCGGCGGTCCATGGGGAGGACGCGGTGGTGCGCGTCCTGGACAAGCAGCGCCTCGCCGACGAGGCACGCGCCTTGCGCTTCGAGTCGCTCGGCTTCGATGCCCGGACCATCGCGACCCTGCGTCAGCTTTCCCGCCTGCCTTACGGACTCTTGCTCGCGACGGGTCCCACCGGCAGCGGCAAGACGACGACGCTCTACGCCGCGCTGTCCGAGGTCAATTCGGGCAAGGACAAGATCGTCACGATCGAGGATCCGGTTGAATACCAGTTGTCCGGCGTGGTACAAATTCCCGTCAATGAAAAGCGCGGCCTGACCTTCTCGCGCGGACTGCGCTCGATCCTGCGGCACGATCCCGACAAGATCATGGTGGGTGAGATCCGCGACGGGGAAACCGCCCAGATCGCCGTGCAGGCCGCACTGACTGGCCATCTGGTTTTCACTTCGGTTCACGCCAACAGCGTCTACGACGTGATCGGTCGCATGCTCCACATCGGCGTGGATCCGTTCAATCTTGTCGCGGCGCTCAATGGTGTCATCGCCCAACGCCTCGTGCGCATGAACTGCCAGCACTGCCAGGTGCCGGACGGACCCGACCTTTCCCGGCAACCGGCGGCGGAGCGGCAGATCCTTGCCGGATATCGCCTGTCCCGCGGACGAGGTTGCGGCCATTGCCGCGGCACCGGTTACAAGGGGCGTCGCGCGATCGCCGAAATCCTCGTGCTCGACGACGCCTTGCGCGAAATCATCGGCACGCGCTCGTCGATGATGGCCGTCAAGCGTGCGGCACGCGAACGCGGCATGCGCTCGATCCGCCGGGTTGGCCTGGATCTCGTTTTGCAAGGTCTCACCACGCTTGAGGAACTCGATCGGGTGACCTTCGCGGAAAACGAGAGCGCCGCGTGAGCGCGACATTTGCGGTCCATAAGCCCAAGAATCGCGTGTCGTGGGAGGGACGCCCGACGCGCTTGTGGATCGGCGGAAATCGGATCCGACTGCAATCCGGCGGCGCGGTGGATTCTGCCGTGGACCTGGACGCCCAGGCAGAACGCGAAGAGAGCCTGACACAGGTTTGCGAAGCTGTTCGCGGCATGCTGGCTTCGCATCCGAAGGTCCGAGTTGCCGTGAATCTGGCATGCCGTTGGAGTCGAATCCTTGTACTGCCGTGGATTGCGCAACTCACACGCGAAGAGCGCTGGCGCAACTACGCGCGAACGCGATTCGAGCAGGTGTTCGGGCAGGCCGGCGACGAGTGGGACTTGCGCATCGGACGCGACGCACCCGGGTGCGATCGGATTGCCGTTGCCTGGCCAGAGCGACTGCGCTCCGCAATTGCCTCGCATGGCAACGTTCGTACGGTCCGCGTCGATTTGCTGGAACGCTTGGGTGTGCTGCTGCGCCACGAGCCCCGGTTCACCGGTTGCCTATTGGAACTGGAATCGGACGGCGCCGGATTCCTGCTGATGCTGCAAGGCAATGTGCGCCGCGCCCGTTGGTGTCGCTTCGACGATGCCGATGGCCTGATCGGCGCCGTCCAGTCCGAATGGGCAATCGTCGGCCATGAGGCAGGCGCGCAGCCAAACTCCCGGCCGGCCTTGGCACTGACCCCCCCGGCGCCCGTCACGGGCAGCGAACGGGCGCAGATCGTGGCGGCGCTTGCGGGCAATCTGGGGTTTCGGCGTGCCTTCTGTCTGCCGGAATGACACCTAGCTTTATGTCCGCGAGCTCCAAGCTGTTGCGCACGTTGCTGGGCCTCCGGTCCCACGAAGTAGAGTTATGGAGCGATCGGCGGCGCGTCGCTCCGGTTTCGGCGTTGCTGCTTGTGGTCGGCGTTTTGGTGCTGGCGCTGGCATCGGTTCGACTGGCGGATGACTGGCGCCGCCACGGCGATCTGGAACAAAAGCGCGCGACGCTGGAAACGCAATTTGCCAGACTGGGTATCGACCCGTTGGCGGATGGCTCGATATCGACGCGTGGCGGCAACGTGCGCAAAGGAGAAAACGACGCACTTGCGGATGCCGCCGGCATCAACGCCGAACTCGCACGTCCGTGGCATCGCTTGTTCGACCAACTCGAGGCGGCGCAGTCCAAGGACGTCCACTTGACGCAACTGAGCGTTGACGCGCGTTTCGCAAGCCTGCAATTGATCGTCGAGGGTCGCGACCTGGACAAGCTCGTGCGCTTCTCGCAAGCCGTTTCCGGCGGGTTCCCGATTCAGGACTTGACCATCACCCATCACGAATGGCGCGATGCGCTGGGCGCACATGTCGTGAGCGCCTCCATGCAGGGGAACCTTGCCGGAGCCTCGCCATGAGCAGCGCGCCATGGACGCCGGCGGCCGCAGACCGCTCGGCCACGGCCTTGGAACTCGAAACGAGGCAAGCCTCTTCCTCCGGCCTTGGCGCCGAGACGGTGTTTTTCTTGCGCGCCCTGGGTTGGGTCGGTTGGCTCGGCCTCGCCTTGACGGCGCTCGGTCTGGCGGCAATGTTCGTGGCTCAACCGCAACTGCAGGAGGACAACGCACAGTCGGATGCGCAGATCGCGGCGATGACGCAGCGGCTGCGTTTGCTGCAGGATCCGCATACGGCGATCGCTGTGCGCGACCCGGTTGCGGCATTGATCGGGGCCTTGCCGCCCGCGAGTGCGATTCCGGATTTCGTCGCCGCGATCCAGCGACGTGCCGATGAGGCGGCGGTCCAGATCGACCGTACCGAGTACCGGGTGCAATCCGTGCTCGGACATGGGGCGCAGCGCTACCGCCTGAGCTTCCCGGCCCACACCGATTACCCGCATCTTCGTACCTGGCTCGAGGCCTTGCTGCACGATTACCCGAGCCTGACCGTCGATGAACTGACGCTGCGCCGGGAAGTCGATGGTGGCGAAGAACTGGAGGCCCATATCGGGGTGAGCTTCCTGGCACGGACCATCCGATGAGCCGGCGCAACTTCGTGCTGGGCATCGCCCTGCTCGCTTCCGTCGCCTTGTCCGCATGGTCGCTTGTCAAGACGGACAGTGACGACCTCGTCGTGCAAGCGAAGGTCCATCCCCATGCCGTCACGGCGGTATCTGCATCGAGCGCGGGCACGCGTACGACGGGACCGGATAAAACGGCGAGCCCCGGCGACTTGTCCGGTCGTCCGGCCGCGCCAACGCAAGTGACCAATCTATTCGCCACGTATTCGTATGAAGCGCCCCGCGCCGCACCGATGCCCGCACCCATCGAACCGCCGCATGCACCACCGTTGCCTTTTGTGTTTACGGGCCGACTGATCGATCAGGGCCGATCGACCTTCCTGTTGCTCCAGGGCGACGCAACGGTCGCGGTCACGGTCGGCTCCGACGTCGGCGATTTCAAGCTCGTCGAGGCTGACCCGCAGCACCTCGTCTTCCTGCACGGGCCCACCGGGCAGCGTGTTCCCTTGTCCATTGCAAGCGAATCGATCCATTGAAGGTCCAATTGCATTCCTCAGAAACCAAATTCGCCGCGCGTTGTTTCGTGCGCCCACTGGTCCGGCTCGGCCTGGCATGCGCCTACGCCTTGCTGGCAGCCTGCGAAGTTTCGCCGCTCAACCAGAGCCAGACGCTTTGGAGCGAAGGCCATTTCGAGGATGCCGTTCTGGTCCTGCAGGATGCCGCCAAGAAGAACCCCGACGACCGGTCGCTTCTGGCTGTCTACCACCGGCGCCGCGACCAGGCGATTTCGCAGTTGCTGATCGCCGGGGACGACGCGCTCATGGCACGCCACCTCGACCAGGCGCAGGATCTTTACCAGCGTTCACTGCGACTCGATCCCGATTCTCAGCGTGCCAAGGACGGGTTGGAACGCGTCAGCCTCGCGCGCAGGCTCGATGGCTACTTGGCCGATGCCACAAAATGGGCGGAGGAAGGCCGGATCGCAGCCGCCGAAGGTCGCCTGCGGCAGGTCCTCGGCGCGGAACCGGGCAACCACGCGGCAAAACGCCTTTTGCAGCAGTTGCACGAGCGCCAGCGCGATACGGGTGAGCCCTCGACTGCATTGAAAACGGCCCTGTCGCGTCCGGTGAGCGTCGAGTTTCGGGAAACGCCGCTGCGCAACGTTTTCGAAGTGCTGTCGCGCGTCGGCGGCCTGAACTTCGTCTTCGACCACGATGTGCGCACCGAGACCAAGATCACGATCTTCATCCGCAACAACGCGATCGAGGATGTCCTGCGGATTTTACTCAGTACCAACGCGCTCGAGCGCAAGGTACTCAACGACAACACGCTCCTGATCTATCCCAACACGGCCGTCAAGCAAAAGGAATACCAGGACCTGGTGGTGCGCACCTTCTACCTCGTGAATACGGACGCCAAGCAGGTCGAGACGCTGCTCAAGACGATGGCCCACATCAAGGACTCGTTCATCGACGAAAAGCTCAATATGGTCGTGATCCGCGACACGCCCGACGCGGTGCGGCTCGCGGAGCGCATGGTCGATTCGATCGACATCTCCGATTCGGAGGTGATGCTCGAACTCGAGGTCATCGAACTCAGCCGGACGCAGGCCTTGAACCTCGGCATTCAACTGCCATCCAATGTCCAGCGTGAATCGACTGCGCCGATCGACACGGGCACCTCGACCGGCGCCACCGCGACGGGGCGCCTTGCGACCAACAACTTCGCGAGCCTGATCACGACTTTGCCAAATCCCTTGATGATCGCCAACCTGTATGCGCAGGATAACGACTCGAATCTGCTCGCCAATCCGCGCGTGCGCGTCAAGAACCACGAAAAGGCGAAAGTCCTCATCGGCGAGAAATTGCCGGTCATCACCAGCACGGCGGTGCAGAACGCCGGCGTGGCGTCCTCGGTCTCGTATATCGATGTGGGCCTGAAGCTCGAGGTCCAGCCTTCGATTTATCTGGACGATGAGGTTTCCGTGAAGATCAATCTGGAAGTCAATTCGAATCTGGGTGCGGTCACCGTCGGAAACTCGAGCACCGGGGTGACGACCGCCTACCAGGTGGGAACCCGCAGCGCAGAGACGACGCTGCGCCTGCACGATGGCGAGACGCAGGTCCTGGCCGGCCTGATCAACGACAATGAATCGGCCACCTGGAACAAGGTGCCGGGTGCGAGCGACCTGCCCGTCATAGGCCGCCTCTTCAGCAACGACAACGCGTCGCACGAGAAAACCGAAATCGTCCTGCTGATCACGCCCCGGATCGTACGCACGGTCGCCACGCCTGATGAACAGAACTTGACGATTCCGGCAGGGACGGAGATTTCCGTCGGCACGAAGCCGCTTGCCATCGGACCGACCGCGCCGCATTCCGTTTCCGTGCAGGGAAGCGAAAACAACCCGCCGCCGGTCTTGCCGGAACCGAGTCCGGAGCCTGTCCCGGACAACCCGGCGATGCACAATGCTGCGCCGCCTGCGACTGCGCCGCCTGCACCGTCGAGTCCGTCGTCGACCGCGCCGGCACCCGCCGCGGACCGCAAGACCGAAGGCGGCTCATGAAAGCGATTCGCGTTCGCAATACCGGCTTCACCTTGCTCGAGATCGTCATTGCGATCGCGATCCTGTCGATCCTCGTCGTGATGGCGGTGCCGGTCGTTCGACTGGAGATCCAGAGGCAAAAGGAGACGGAACTGCGCCAGGATCTGCGCGAAATTCGCGCCGCGATCGATGCATACAAGAAGGCGGCCGATGAGGGGCACGTCAGCAAGAAAGCGGACGCATCGGGCTACCCACCCACGCTGGACGATTTGTTGCACGGGAGCGTGGACACCAAGAATCCCAAGCAGGCGATCATCTATTTCCTGCGACGCATCCCGCGCGACCCCCTGAACGAACACACGGCGTTAAGTCCCGCCGAGACCTGGGGCAAACGCTCCTACGAAAGCCCCCCCGAAGAGCCGACGGAAGGCGACGACGTCTACGACGTGTATTCGCTGGCGGAGGGCAAGGGAATCAACGGGGTCCCATACCGGGAATGGTGATGGCCCGGCGCGGGTTCACCCTGATCGAATTGCTGGTCGTGCTCGCGATCGTGGCGCTGCTTTTGACGATCGCCACGCCGCGCTACATCCAGCACATCGGGCGCGCGCGCGAAGCGACCTTGCACGCAAGCTTGAAAGTGATGCGCGACGCGATCGACAAATTTCGTGGCGACCAGGGGCGCCTGCCCAAGGATCTCGACGAGCTGGTGAGCAAGGACTACCTGAAGGCGGTCCCGCTGGATCCGATTACGCAAAAGCGCGACTCCTGGGTCGCGATGTCGGAAGCGGAGGTTTTGGCCGCGCGCAGCGCCAACATGTCGCCCGCGCCGCAGGATGCAACGCAGGACAGCGGCAAGCGCGATCGCACCGGGATGGCGGACGTTCACAGCGGCGCGGAAGGCAAAGGCGAGGACGGCACGCCCTACCAGGAATTCTGACCGTAATGAAGCGGTTATACGAACCTGCTGCAATCGGACGCATGCGTGCTCTTCCCCGCAGCTTTCCCTTGCGTACCTTGAGCCTGCTCGTTGCGACGGCGGGACTTCTCGCCGGCTCGGCGTGGGCGAATCCGTCGATGGAAGAGGAAGTCATGTTCTCCGCCGCAAAGGCGGGCAACGTCGCGCTGTTCCAGGCGATGCTCAAGGCCGGTGCAAATGCCAACGCGAGGGACGCAGTGGGCAATACGGCGCTGATTTACGCCGCCTTGAGCGACCACGATGAGATGGTTCGCGAAGTCCTGACCCACTTCGTCGATCTCGATGTCCGGGGCGGCACGGGCATGACAGCGCTGGGCATCGAGGCCGCGCACGGCTCGCCACTCGCGGTCCTTCGACTTTTGCACGCCGGCGCCAATCCCAGCGCGCCGGATGCGTTCGGCGTGACTCCGTTGGCGAGCGCGCTGCGCCTGGGTCGAGGGCCGCTTGCCTTGCATTTGCTCGCGGCGGGCGCCGATCCGAACCTGGCCGATCGTGATGGAATCACTCCATTGCATATCGCCGCCGAGCATGGCGATGCCGACGCCGTCGTCGCCCTGCTGATGCACGGTGCGGATCCGAATCGCCTGGATCACGACCGGCGATCGCCCTTGTTCCTTGCGTTGTTCGGGCACCACCCCGAAGCCGCCGAGGCTTTGATTCGGCGGCGCCAGACCGATCTCACCTTGGTCACGCAGGGATACTCGCCCGAATTCTGGGCTTCCCAGATGGGCTACGAGGATATTGCGCGGTCGATCAAGGCACGCATCGCACGCGGCTGACCTGTCCACGCAAATCGCGCCTGGCGCGTACCGATGGATGCACTTGCAAGGCGTAGTATGGCCAGCCTGCAGGCACAACCCAGGAGGAAAGGATGCAAAAGACTCGTATGACAGCACGGATGACCGCCGTCGCGCGTGGTGCGGCCGGCATGATCGCGCTCGCCGCCATTGCGGCTCCGGCGCTCGCCGATCAGGATGTCCAATCGAGCGACGGCCAATGGAAGCTGCACGCCAAGGTGATGGATTCCTTTGCGGTGAAGAAGGGTGAGGAAGCCATCATCGACGTCATGCCGGCGGCTGGCGGCAAGGGCTGCCCGACCGTGAGCAGCGTCGTGTTCGAAATGCCAGCGCACGGTCACGGCGGCGACAAGACGCCGGAAGTGATGAGCATGGGCTCCTGCCAGTTCCACGTCTCGAACCTGAGTGCGTCGATGGGCGGCGCGTGGCGCCTGCGTTTGGTACTCAAGAACGGTGATAAAACCAGCAATGCGGATTTTGCGATTACTGCGAAGTAGGGAACCCTTACGCCGCCCTCACCCCAGCCCCTCTCCCGCGAGCGACAGAGGGTGAGGGTCCTAAGCCGGCGGTTCGCTCTGACCTAGGAATGCGGCCAGCAGCACGACCGTGAGGCCGAGCGAGAACTCGATTGCAATGCTCCGCCGCAGGAAGCGGCGGGCCCTTTCGCGAACTTGCAGGTCGGCGCCATCGAGTGCCGGCGTGAATCGATTGCGATTCAAGAGCGCAGCGACACCCATCAGGGCAACCAGCACGATCTTGCAGGCAAGGATGCGCCCATAGGCGCCGTCCAGAAAATTGGCAGGCGTCAGGCCGCGGAAGAACGCGGTGACAGCGCCGCTTGCGAGAATCAGTACGACGAGACTGGCGCCAAAGCGCGTGAAGCCGCGTAGCGTGCGCGCGAGGTCAGGACCGTTGCGGCGTAACGCCAGGTGGCGCAGGACGGGCAGCGACCCCAACCACGCGCCTGCGGCCAGCAGATGCAGGGCGACGATCAGGCTCTGGATGACGCTCATCGCACCCGGTACCGCCGCGGTGTGCCCCAGCAGTCCGAGGCTGGCAAGGGCAAAACTCACCAGCAGGTAAGCGCCGCGCGCCGAGGCGAGCGGCTTGGCCGCGAGGGTCGCCACGGCAAGTGATACGACGGCCAGGCGAACCAGCCAGATCGTGCCGAAGCGCGTCTGTGTCAGCAGCTGGGTGACTCGTTGCGGATCGAGCGCCGCGCCGGGATCGTCCAGCGCGACCGCAGTGACGAGCAAGGGCCAGATCATTGCGCTCGCCCAGGCACAAATTGCGGCGATGCGCAGCGCACGCAACTGCGCATCGGCGACCTGCGCGTTCCAGGGCTCCAAGGCCTCGCGCCCCAGCACGCGCGGCAGCGAAAGGACGCCGAACCAGACCACGAGGGCAGCGGCATGCACGGCCCCGCAGATCGATAAAGCGGCTTCCAAAGGCGCCGTTCTCCCTCGCGATCGCCCGGGGCGCGTTGCGCCTTAGCGCGACACGAGAAACGAATACGTACCGGTCACCCGATGGCCGTCGGATCCGACGGCGGCCCAGCGCACACGGTAGTTCCCCGGGGCGAGGCCCTCGAACAGGCGCACCACGAGCGTCTTGGAGTCCGCAGGATCGGCTTGCGCCTCCGGTTCGGTCACGGTGCGCTCCGTATCCGTTTCCAGTCGAATTGACGAGAGCTTGGACTCGACCGATTCGCTGAACGTCATCCGGATTTCCTTGACTTGCGCCGTCTTGCTGTCCGCGGCGGGTTGCGCCTTTTCCAGGTGCGGATGCGCGTACGCGGGGAAAACCGATCCCGTTGCTGCGATCGCTACCAAGGTTGCCAGGAATACGCGTGCCTGCACGATCTTCTCCGCCGTTTTCGGGAAAGTGTAATACTTGGCATTGTCCCGCATTTGTCTGCAAGCAGCCGCAATACATGAGCACCGTTCCGGAGACACCCGTTACCTTGCGACCACGCGCGCGGCCGGTCGCGCCCGCAGCCGCTTCCCAGGCCTGGCCTCTGGCGCAGGTGGAAGCGCTGTTGGACCTGCCATTCCCGGACCTGCTGTTCCGGGCGCAGCAGGTGCACCGCGAGCATTTCGACGCGCGTGCGGTCCAGTTGTCGACCTTGCTGTCGATCAAGACCGGAGGCTGTAGTGAGGATTGCGCGTACTGCTCGCAGTCGAGCCACTACGAGTCGGACCTGGCCGCATCGAAGATGCTCGCGCTTGGTGAGGTTGTCGAATCCGCACGAGCCGCGCAACAGGCGGGAGCGAGCCGCTTTTGCATGGGCGCAGCCTGGCGCAGTCCGCAGGCCCGCCATATGGATACGCTCGTTGACATGGTCAAGACCGTCAAGTCGATGGGTCTGGAAACCTGCATGACCCTGGGCATGCTCAGCGCCGAACAGGCCCATCAGCTCAAGGATGCTGGCCTGGACTATTACAACCACAATCTGGATACCGATCCGGAGTTCTACGGCAGGATCATCACGACGCGTACCTACGAGGACCGCCTCGAGACCTTGCAGAACGTCCGCCAGGCCGGAATCAAGGTCTGCTGCGGTGGAATCCTCGGCATGGGCGAGTCGCGCCGGCACCGGGCAGGCCTGATTGCACAATTGGCGAACCTGGACCCGTATCCGGAATCGGTCCCGATCAATCAGCTCGTGCCCATCGAAGGCACGCCGCTCGCCGGCTCCGAGCCCCTCGATCCGATTGAATTCGTCCGCACGATTGCCGTCGCACGCATCACGATGCCGCGCGCGGTCGTACGTCTGTCCGCGGGCCGCGACGGCATGAGCGATGCCGTGCAGGCATTGGCATTCCTGGCGGGCGCCAATTCGATTTTCTATGGCGATCGTCTGCTCACGACGGACAACGCCCAAACAGGTCACGATCGTGCGCTGCTCGATCGCCTTGGGATGTACCCGTCGGATGCGCCGTCAGCGGACTGACTCCGTGGCAGCTGCCTGCCAGCGACGCCACCCGAGAATCGCGAGCACGACGAATCCCGCATAGAGCGCGCCGGTCGGCGCCAGGTCACGTTGGACGTACAAGCCGATATAGACGACGTCCACCGTGATCCACAGAAGCCAGTTGATCGCGTACAGGCGCGCCATCCAATACTGCGCGACCAGGCTGAACGCGGTCAGGGATGCATCCAGCCACGGCACTGCCGCGTCGGTGAAATGCGCCATCAAGGCGCCTAGTACGGCGGCGCCTGCGCCACCCGCGAGCAGATGCCCCAGCGCATTGCGCGTGCGCGGCCGCAGCACCTTCGGCTTGCCCTCTGCTTTTGGAGCGCGCAGCCACACCCACCAGCCATAGGCGTTGAACGCCGCGTAAAGTATCTGCAGCAGGCAATCCGAATACAAGCGCGCCCGGTAAAAGACGACCGTGTACAAAACCACCGATGCGATGCCGATCGGCCAGCACAGGGAGTTGCGCGTCGTCGTCAGCCAGATGGCCCAGGCGCTGACGACAACCGCCGTGATTTCCAAGGGATCCAGGTCGAAGCCTTGTTCGGTGTTCGCTCAGTGGGGTGCGTTGCAAAACGCGCGCAATCGAGCCAGGTAGTCCCGGCCTTCGTCGCTTTCGAACCAGCGAACATGACCCAGCAGGAACTCCGGATACGCAAGATGCGCGTTGTCGGCGTTGCCGACGATACCTTGAAAATACTCGACCTCCGAAAGGGCGTACTCGACGTGCGCGAGCGCCATCTGGAACGGCAGGCCTGCGCGCTCGGTGGCACTCAATGCCCGCTGCGATTCATACCCTTCCAGCAGTGCCTGTGCCAGGTCCCAGCGTGCGATCGGCTTGCCTTGCCCTTGGTCCAGCCACGAGATCGTGTTGCGCTCGAGCGCGGTCGCAATATCGGCAATTGCCAGGCCCCGATTGCTCAGCCCGAAATCGATCGCGCACGTGACCTGCGCAGCTTCGACGTCGGCGCTCCAAAACAGGTTCGATGCATGCCAGTCGTTGTGCACCCAAAGTTCGGGCAATTCCCGGACGAAGGGCTGCGCCGCGCGGTGCCAAGGCGATAAGGCTGCAACGATCTCGCGCTCGCCATTGCACGCGGCCAAGTAGGCACGGGTCGCAGGCAATCCCGCCAGGAACTGCGCAAGCCCCAGCGCGAGGTCCGGCGCGCTGCCGACCGCAGTGCCGGCCTGCAGCGGGCGTGGCCTGCGCGCAGGCGCATCGAAGCCTTGCGCCGCCAGATGCAAACACGCGAGCGCCGCGCCGAGCGTTCGCGCGTGCGCGCCGCTGCGCGGCGCCATCCAGGAGTGAAGGTCGCGGTAGATGTCGAGTCCCGGCGCCTGCCCATGCACTTCATACGTCCAGTCGCCCAGGGATATCGCCGTGTCGCCTTCTTCATCCGCAAGCAGGTTCGGTACGGATGCCCCATGCGCACGCAAATACGAAAGGAAGGCATGCTCCTCGCGCAAGGCTGCGGCGTCACGCACCCGGTTCGAATGGCGCTTGACGAACAATTCCTGCCCCGAAGTGCGAACGCGCGCCGCCGCCGAAAAAGGCCGGGGACTGTGCCACAGGATTTCGCCGCCAGACCGCAGGGCCGGCACCCGCTGCGCCAGCAGCAGGATTTCCTCGCTGGCAAGCGGCGGCCAGTCGGGGGCGGCCTCATCCGCCCGCATGGCGTGAACCTTTGTGGCTCCTGCGCGGTCTCGTGCTTCTTGCATGCCGGGTATCGTACCTGTCGTGTTGAGTCGACCCGAATCACTGCCTCTGGAATTCGACGCCGATGGCAACGCGTTCTCGGCGCGCTACGGCGACCGCTTCGCCAGCCGCGACGGCGCCTTGGGCCAGGCGCGCCATGTGTTTCTTGCCGGCAGCGGCCTGCCGCAGCGCTGGGCGCGGCGCGAGCATTTCTGCGTGCTCGAGACGGGCTTCGGCTTGGGCGTGAACTTCCTCGCAACGTGGATGGCGTGGCGCGACGATCCCCTTCGTTCGCGACGACTGCATTATGTCGCGCTCGAAAGACATCCGATCCGCCGCGAGGATCGCGGTGCCTGGACACGGGCCTTGGCCGCCATCTTGCGCGCAGACGGGGGGCACGGCCAGGAGCGCGAGTGGGAGAACCTGCACCGGCAGTTGGTCGAGCGCTGGCCGCTTGCGCTCGTGGGACTTCATCGCATTGCGCTCGATGATGGCGCGGTGACGCTGACCTTGGCCTTGGGCGACGCCCGCGAATTCGCGCCGCAACTGCACATGGGATTCGATGCGCTGTATCTCGACGGCTTCGCTCCCGATCGCAACCCGGAGATGTGGGACCCGCGCCTGCTGCGTGCGCTGGCCCGATTGGCGCGGCCCGGCGCCACGGCGGCGAGTTTCAGCTGTGCAGGCGCCGTACGCGCCGCTCTCGCGCAGAGTGGATTTGCAGTGGAGCGTTCCCAGGGCTTCGGTTCCAAGCGCTCGATGCTGCAAGCGGTATACGCCCCGAAATGGAAGACGCGCCGCCGGGAGCCGCCGATGCCATACGAGGGCAAGCGCGCGGCGATCATCGTTGGCGCCGGCCTTGCGGGGGCATCGTGTGCCCATGCCCTTTACGCTCGCGGGTGGAACGTGCGCGTCCTGGACCGCAACGGGCGAGCTGCAGGCGCAACGTCCGCCCTGCCCTGCGGCCTGCTCGCGCCCATGTTGAGCGCCGATGACAACCTTGCGTCGCGCCTGAGCCGGGCCGGCTGCCTGTTTACCCTGTCCTTGCTCCAAGGCTTCGCGCCGAACGGCCTGACGGCAGATGGCGCTCGCCTTTGGTCGGCTTCCGGAATCTTCCGCGTGGACGGTGAAGAGGATGCGTCGATGCCGGACGCGCTGGCGGCACTTGGCTTTCCTCACGAGTTTGCCCGGCATGTGCCGGCCGCAGATACGCCCGCGTTGCTGGGCATGCAGGCCCGGCGCGCTGGCACATGGTTGGGACAAGGGGCCATCGTGTCCGCAGGCGGCCTGGTGCGCGCGCTGCTGGATCAAGGTCCAGCGGTCGAAAAGTTCGATGTCGTCGCCGTGGAATATCGCGACGGCACCTGGCACCTAGGCGAGAAGGATGGCAAAGAAGCCTCGGCTCCGGTGCTGATTCTCGCCAACGGCCAAGGCCTGACGCCGTTGCGCCCGCAGCAGCACGCGCAACTGGAATTGCTCCACGGACGCATGACGTTCCTGCGCAGTCAGGCGCTGGCAAATCTGCGCGCCCCCATCAGTGGTGATGGCTATCTCCTTCCGCCGCTGCTGGGCGGCGCCGCTGCCGGTGCCACCTTCGAACGCGATGCCATCGAAGAGGACTGCGCCGACCGGGAGAACTTGCAACGGGCAGTACGCCTGCTCGCCCCCGGCCAGGTCGATCCCGCCAGCCTGTTGCCGGAAGGTGGATTTTCCGGGCAGCGCTGCGTTGCCCGGGATCGCATGCCCCTTGCCGGACCGCTGATCGACGAGGAAGCATTGGCCGTGCAGGCGCCCCATTTGCGCGGGGCACATCTGGCCGAGCTACCGCGCAGTCCGGGACTATTCAGCCTGGTCGCATTGGGTTCGCGCGGTCTCGCGCTCGCGCCGATTCTCGGCGAGACGATCGCTTGCCGGATCGAGGGCGAGCCGCCGCCGCTGGAGAAGGCGCTGCTGGATGCGGTCGACCCCGCCCGCTTTATCCTCAGGCACTTGCGGTAAAATCGCTCGCACACAAGCGGGTGAATGCGCCGGTCGAAGCGCGTGCCGGCTTCCTTGGAGAAGGAAAGTGGGTAAGGACAGGCTGCCTCCCCGCGGTACGCGCGTCGTGCAGCCGCTCTGGGACCTGAAGCGAATCGTCGAGGAACTGCGCGGTTCGCGGGAGGTCACGCACAGCGTGCGCCACCTGGGCCGCGTTCGCGAACTGCCCTCGCGCGACACCATCGCTGAAATCGTCGACGGCCTGCGCGCCGTGCTGTTTCCCACGCACTATGCCAACTCGGACCTCACCGACGAGAGTATCGATTACTTCGTTGGCGAGACCCTGCACGCGTCGCTGAACATGCTTGCCGAACAGGTGCGCCGCGGCCTGCTCTTCGATACGCAGTATGCGACGGTCAGCGAGATCGAACTGGCCAAGCGTGCCGGCGAGATCACGCGCGACTTTGCCGAGCAATTGCCGGCGCTGCGCGCGCTGATCGTGAGCGACCTGCATGCTGCCTACCAGGGTGACCCGGCGGCTTCGAGCATCTCGGAGATCCTGCTCTGCTACCCGGGCACCGCGGCCATCATGCTGCACCGCTTCGCGCATGCGCTGCACGAGTCGGGGGTGCGGCTGATCGCGCGCCTGATCTCCGAGATCGCCCATATGCGAACGGGCGTGGACATCCATCCGGGCGCGAAGATCGGCGCAAGCTTCTTCATCGATCACGGCACGGGTGTCGTGATCGGCGAGACGACCATCGTCGGCGAACGCGTACGCCTGTACCAGGCGGTGACGCTTGGCGCCAAGCGGTTCCCGGCGGATCCGGATGGCAAGCTCACCAAGGGCGTGCCACGCCATCCGATCGTCGAGGACGACGTCGTCATCTACGCCGGCGCCACGATCCTCGGGCGCATCACCATCGGCCGCGGCTCGACAATCGGCGGCAATGTCTGGCTGACGCACAACGTGCCGCCCGACAGCAATCTCACGCAGGCGCAAATGCGTACCGACGGCACCAAGTAAACGAACCCTCCAAAGGAATCAGTCATGAGCGCGTCCATCCTCGACGGCAAGGCTTGCGGCCTGCGCCTGCGCGAGCGCTATCGCAACCAGGCGGAGGCCCTCGCCGCGCAAGGGCAGCGGCCCGGTCTGGCCGTCATCCTGGTCGGGGAAAATCCTGCCTCCCAGGTGTACGTGCGCAACAAGGTCGCGGCGTGCGAGGCGGCGGGCTTCTACTCGGAGAACATCCCGCTGCCGGCGAACTGCGAACAAGCGGCCCTGATCGAACGCATTCACGCACTCAATCGCGATCCGCGCATTCATGGAATTCTTGTCCAGCTTCCCTTGCCCGGGCAGCTCGATGAGGCGGCAGTGCTGGCGGCCGTTGCTTCGGACAAGGACGTCGACGGCTTTCACACCGAAAACGTCGGCGCGCTCGCCTTGGGCAATCCGCGCTTCGTGCCTTGCACGCCCAAGGGCGTGATGGTCCTGCTGGCGGAGGCTGGCATTGAAACGCGCGGCAAGGAGGCCGTGATCGTCGGGCGCTCGAACATCGTGGGCAAGCCCATGGCCCGCCTGCTGCTGGCGGCCGATGCGACGGTCACGGTATGCCATTCACGCACGCGCGACCTCGCCGCGCATACGCGCCGGGCCGACATCCTCGTTGCGGCCATCGGGCGGCCGGCCGTGATCACGGGCGACATGGTCAAGCCGGGCGCTGTCGTCGTGGATGTCGGCATCAATCGCCTGCCCAACGGATCCTTGTGCGGCGACGTCGAGTTCGAGTCGGCGAAACGGGTCGCTTCCTGGATCACGCCGGTGCCGGGCGGCGTCGGGCCCATGACGATCGCGATGCTGCTGGCCAATACGATCGAAGCGGCGCAGATGCGATTGGACGCGGCACGCAAGCCGATCGCGGCGTAATTACTTCTCGGAGAGCTGCTGCAGCAGGAGGTCGTCGAGCGCGTGACGCAGGCGCAAGCGAGCCTCTTCTTCCTCGTCGACCCGGGCTTGCAGGACCGACTCGATTCCGCCGAGTATGTTCCGGTGTTCCATGGCGGCCTGGCGCAGGGATGGGTGCCGCATGGCGCGCATCGTCTCTTCCTGGCGCGCGAGCCCCGAACGCACGCTCATCAGTACTTGCTGCAATAGCCGTCTTTGGCCCTCTACCCGTTCCTGCGCGGGCAGCCCGGCCAGGTACCAGTGAATCAGCCGAATCATTCCGGCGCGCTGCGACTCCAGGCTTGTGGCCCAGTCTGCTCCTGCTGCCCGTGGAGGCGGCGTCATTTCCTGCGACTCCTACTGCTCCTGCAACAGCGAATTCACCTGCTAAGGCATGATCACTTCACGGCAACCTGGGGACGCAACTCCCCGAGCAGTTCGTCCGCGGTGGCGAAGCCGTCAAAGCGCACCCAAGGCTTGTCGGGAGTGGTTCGCACCAGGGTCACCGGGGTGTGGCTCATCTTGTCGCCTCGATACACGTCGAATGCGCGTTGCACCGCAAGGCTCGCCTGGACAGTCCCCGTGTACATGTGCCACTGTGGGCCGGCGCCGAATTTCTGCGCGTAGTCGGCAAGGCGCCTGGGCGTGTCCTGCTCGGGGTCGATCGAAATCGACACGAACCGCACACGCTTAGCGTCGTCCCCCATCATCTGCTGCAGTTGAGAGAAGGTCTGGCTGGCAAGCGGACAGATCGTCGTGCATGTCGTGTAGATGAAGTCGATGACGACCGGCTCGCCTTGCCCGACAGCCTCCCCAAGGCTCGATGGCTTGCCATCTTCGCGCACGAGTTTCAAATCGGGAATGGCGTATTGCACGACCGAGCGCGTGGCATGCGTAAGCGTCACGTGGTGGCGCGCGTGCGCGTCGGCGTCGGCGGGGGTGCTCGAAATTTCGCCGGCGCCTGTAGCATTTCCCAACGCTATGAAAAACAACAGGAAAAGGGAAACCGACGCGGCCGCGTCCGATCGGCTTTGGCGAATACGTCCCGACGTGAGTCTCATGACCTTGCCTTCCAGGTCCGTCCGCGAAGTCGAGTTCGTGCGCCCTGGAATCCCAGGGACGAATCGCTCGTTTGCGGTATTAATTTACCCTAAGACTCAACGCAATGCGACTTTTTCGTGCAGTTCGTCGAGCAGTTCGCCGGCCGTTACAAAGCCGTCGAAACGAACCCAGGGCTTGCCCGGCGCCGGGCGGAGCAAGGTCACGGGCTCGTGCAGCATCTTGCTGCCGCGGAACACATGAAAGGCCTGCTGCACGGCCTCGCTTGCCTGCTCGGTGCCGGTGTAAAAGGACCACTCCGAGCCGGCCTCGAAGCGGCGTGCATATTCGGTGAGTCGCGCCGGCGTGTCCTCCTCGGGGTCGATGGACACGGAAACGAGGTGAACGCGTTCGCGGTCGTGCCCGAGGCGTTGTTCGAGTTCGAGGAAAGTCTGGCTGTTGACGGGGCAGACCGTCGTGCAAGTCGTGTAGACGAAGTCCAGGATGACCGGGCGGCCGTCGTCGATATCTTCGGGGAAGTTCACCTTATGCCCATCGGCGCGCACCAGGCGCACGGAGGGCAGCTCGTACTCGACCAGGCGGCGCATGACCTTGGGTGGAACGCGCAGGTGATGCGACGCGACCGCATCGGAATTCCCGTCGGCGTACGCCGAGCCCGCTGCGAAAGCCATCGTCAAGGTGGACAAGGCGAACAGCGAACGCATGGGTTTCATTGCGGCACCATCCAGTCGTGCGCCGCTACCACGCGCACGTCGTTGTCCTTGCCGGCAAAGCGAACCACGTACCCGCCCTTCGATGCAAACCGCTCCGTCTGGGACAGCGTGAGGCGGGGGTAATACCCGGTCATGAGGCGATGCTCGAGATCGTCCTCCATGCGTTCGACGAGATAGTCGCGCACGAAGGTATCGACCATGTGGCTCAGCGTCTCCGAGAGCAAACCGAGTGCGAGATAGGTGTCGGACTGCACCTGTTCCGCTACGACCGGGATCTTGCGAATGCGAAACCAACCCAGCGCGTAATCGACACGCACCACCCGCCGGTCCGGAAGATCGAAGGGATACGCAAGCCACGCGCGCTGGCGCCAGGACACAGGCAGCGGCATTTGATCGAGTCCGCCCAACAGGCTCGAGAGGTAAACCGCAGGAACCTTCTCGGGCAAAGGTCCGAGCGCGGCGACGTCTGCGGGTCGCAACCAGAGGACGAGCGCCTCGCCGGGTGCAAGATCGTGCAAGACGCGGTCGATCCCCTTGCGATCGGAAGCGTTCGCCGCATCCAAACCAGGCAGCACCAAGTCATGGACGACGATTCCACTCGTTGCCAAGTCCGCCGACAACGCCTTGGCTGCGCGCTCGCCGCTGTCGCCTGCCCGGTAGACCTGCCGCACCGACCGGATTCGAATCGGAGCCGCGTCGTTCGAATCCGAGATCGCGTCGGCGATCAGTCCGGCCTCGAGCAGGACGCCCTTGGAGAAATACATCGTATAGAACTCGCCGTTCTGCACCACCGGTACTTCCACGTTCGGGAACAGGCACGGCATGTGCTCGCGCTCGCAAAAGTCCGCCACCGGCTGCCAGTTGCCTGCGCCCAGTCCCGAGATGACTGCGAAGACGGGCTCCTTGGCCGCATAATCCTCGAGTTGCGCCTGCCAGGAATCCGCCGGGCCTTTGAGTTCCCATACATGCAGCTGCCAGCGCCGGTTCGTCATGTACATCGTGCGGCTGTACATGGTGTTCTCGGTCGTATGCATGTGCGGCAGCGACTTCATCGCGCGCGTGTTCTTGTCCGCGAAGTACTGCTCCATCACGCTGAGCATGCCCTGCTTCTTGACCGGATCGGCGTCGGGCGTGATGATCGTCGCAAAGTGCAGGATGCTGTCGGTCACGCCCGGCACATGGTGCGGATCGAGCTTCTTGAGATAGGCGATCAGGTCCGACATGTCCTGCTCGCCCAGCGCAAAGCGCGGCATCAGGTAACCGAGCGTGCGCCCTTCGGCGTCGACGCCATCGCGAATGGCGTGCGCGAGCGTCGCGTCGGTGTACGGGTCGCGGTCGCGATGCATCCCTTCCACGTACGGCAGGTTCGTCGCGTGCTTGTCACCGGTCGAGCGCGGTTGGAACAGGTAGCGGCCTGTGATCGGCGGGATGATCACATGTCCTTCCGTTGCCCCCAGCCCGCTGTGCTGGTGGCAATTGACGCAGGCCGTGTCCCGGCCTTTTGCCGGTGGGCCGCCGGAAACATGCGAAGCCTGCACGTTCGCGCCGGAAGCGGTCACGCCGCGCAAGTAGATGGACTCGCCGCGGGCGGCCGCGTCATCGAGACCGGCGAACGCAGCGCCGGCGAACGCGGAGCCGGAGGCGGCCAGGCACAGGAGCGTGGCCGCAGCGGCGGGCACGCGCCAGGCAATCATTTTTGTTCCGGAGCCGGCGCCTGTCCGGGCGGAGCGGACGCGGGGCCGACACCAGGACCCGGCATCGTCTTGGTCGGATCCATGTCGATGATCGTCGATCCGCGCCGGCGCAAACCACCCGGGCGCTGGAAGGCCTTCTCGTCGAGCGGCGGGTTGATGGCGACCTTCTCGATGATCATCTTGTCGGGAGCACGCGCCGAACCGACGCCGATCTCCATCTCGCCGGGGATCGCCAGCCCCTCGATGACGCGATACTTGCGATAAAAGACCGAAACGATTCCCGGGACGCCGCGCGTGCTGTAACTGGTGCGGTCGTATCGCGTTTCCAGGAAGGTCTGTGCGTCGATCCACACGTCATGACGCTCGCCCGATGCGAGCTTCACCGCCACGTGATAGTTCTTGCGCCCTTCGATGTCATCGACTCCCGCCAGCGCAATGGTGCTGCCCTTCGCCGCATAATCGATCAGCGGGCCATCGATGCCCGGCGCATCGTGTGCAAACTTCACTTCCTGACTCGTGAAGGGCTGGATATCGGAGCTTCCGCCCTGCGCGGGACGCGCCTTCCAGCCGCGAATGCCGTCGAAGACGCGCATCGTCTTCTGACCCATCGACTCGATCTCGAAATGAGACTTGTTCGGACGCTCCTGCTCGAGCAGGAATGGCATGTTCGGATCGGGCGCATCGACGCTGACGAGGTGTCCGACCCACACCATCGTATTGATCTTGCGCCATGCTTCCAGGCCGCCGCTGGCCTTCACGCTGCGCGCGACGATCTCCTCGACGCCGAGCGCAGCGTTGGTATCGGCCTTCGCGGCATCAACCTTTGCCGGTGGCGGCTGCGTGTCGACGCTGGCCGCGGCCGAAGCCGAAAATGCCCAGCACAACACGAGCGCTGCCGAAACGCCCGCCCACGTCGCAGTCGATGCCGACGCCGCGGCGGCTCGCCCGCCGGCCACGACCCGACGCGCGCGCATCAGGTGCCCGACGGCTTGGTGAACAGCTTGTCCTCGAGAACCGGATTCAAGGAAACCTTCTCGATGACCATCTTGTGCGTTTCGGGGTAGCCCTCGACGCTGGTTTCCAGGACGCGCGGTACCTGCAGGCCCTGTTCCGCACGGAAATCGCGCTGGGTTACGTAGACCTTGTGCATCTTGCCGTCCATCAGGCGCGGCGTTCCCTCGACGCGCACGTCGAGGAAGGAAATCGCGTCGATCCACACGTGCTGCACCGAGCCGTCCTTGCGGGTGAGCTTGAGTCGATAGGCATTGTTGCCGTCGATCTTGTCGGTGCCTTCGAGTTCAACCTTGGTTCCCTGCGCGACGGCATCGAGCAGCGGACCGTCGACGTCCCACTTGCCGGCGCTCGACTTGAGCTCGTCGGCGCTGAACGGCTCCCAGTCGGTACGGTTCAGGAAGGGGCGCATTTTCCAGCCGCTCTTGCCGTCGTACACCTGGACCGCCGTCTTGCCATTGAATTCGAGTTCCAGGCGCGAGGCGCCCGGACGCTTCATCTCGAGCACGAACGGCAGTTCGACCTGCTTCGCCTCCGCGGGTTTCGCATCGGAGGCCTGCGCCGCCGCGACGTTGTCGCTCTTCTTGCCGGTGGCGGTATGCGCGTACTTGGCGCTGCGCTGCTGCGAATCACCCGTGCCGGCTTCCATCTTGCCGGTCCACGCCATGGTTTGCACGCCATGCCAGGCGCCCAATCCGCCACGCGCCGCGACGAACTTGTCGACGATTTGCGCAGCCGTCAGCTTGGCGGGTGCCGGGTCGGCGGCCATCGCGAACGGAACAAATCCGACTGCCGCGCTGGCGGTGACGATCGCCACGCAGGCGCGCAGGCGGCGCCCGAAACTCGGGGACTCCGCTTGCGTTGAATGGTTGCAGGTTTGTAAAAGGGGGGTCGTCATGTTTTCCTCGAAGATTCGGTCAATCGACCGGGTTAATCGACTACAAGGCCGTTTGCCCGGAACTGTCCGATGACCACGTTGACGCGGTCACCGCGCTTGACCATGTGTCCATGATTCGAAAAAGCCATCCAATAGGCTCGCCCCACCTCCGGCGTTTGCGTCTGGCGCAGCATGCCGATGTTCTCGACCTGCGGCACCACCAGACTCACGCCTGCCTGCGGGTCCTCGAGCGACGGCGTGTTCGCCTTGTCCGCCAGCGCCTTGGACCTCTCGGAATCCACCACTCGCCAGGTGAACCGGATGACCTCACCCGACTCCACCAGCTTGATGTTCATATCGTCGACACCCCAGACCAGGCGGTAATACTGGCCGGCACGTCCCGCAAACCGATTCGGGGAGCGCAGCGGATCGTTTGCCGGACGCGCAGCCTGCGGGCTTGACGCCGCCGGTGCCGTTGCCGTTGCCGGCGCCTGCGTGGCCGCCGGCGCCGTTTGAGCGATAGCCAGGCCCGGCGCGGCAAGCGCGCCCAGGATCAAGGCCGGGAGGAAAATCAACTTGTGCATCCTTACTGCGCCTTCTGCTTCGCGGCGGGATCGGTCGGACATACCCGTTTTACATTGCGCTCGTCGATGAGGTGCAGGAAATTCTCCTCGGCGGAGAACGCCTCCAGGTACGGCGTCGACTGGCGCACCTTGTCGAGCTCGGCATCGCTGGCACCCTGCGCGATCTCCAGATGCTTTTTCTGAAGCGCAGGCACGCTCGAGGGACTCGCCTTCCCGCAATAGCGCAGGATGCTGTCGTTCGTGCCCAGGGCTTTCGCGTCCACCCTGGCGGGCGTCGTGTCGCCTGCCGCAGCCCAGCTCGCCTGCGCGCAAACCACCAGCGCAGGCAGGACGAGAAACTTACGTATGTGTCGGAAAACTAGGGACATTTGCTGCCGATTTTGGCATAAGGCCGGGCATCCGATAACCCTGGATGTCCGGCCTTTGCCTGCCGCTTAATACCGCTTACCTACTGCATTCCTACCGAGTCGAATTGCTCAATTCGCCGTGAAGTTCGCGCTCGTCTGCGTACCGGCTGCCGCGCCCGTGTCGGAGATCGTGACATGAGCGGTGGCGGTGGCAGTACGGTTGCCTGTCGCCGGCGGCGTGTACTGCACGCCGATCGTGCACGACCCGCCCACTGCGACAACCGTGCCGCTCACGCACCGCGTTCCCGAGGCCGGAGCGACGATGGCGAACGTTCCGCCCGCGGTTCCGACCTTCGCAACCGTCGGCACTGCCGTCAGGGTCAGCGAACCCGATCCGGTATTGCTGACGGTGATCGTGCCGCTATGAGCAGCGGTGCCGCCCGTCACCAGGGACGGCGTCGGGCCGGAGAATCCGACCACGGCAAGCGCCCGGGCCGTGCCGTTCAAGGTGACCGGCGAGCCGCCCACCGCGACGCTCACCGGCGTCGCACCCGCGTCATTGGCGCTCACGACAAACGAACCCGTGACCGTTCCCGAATCCGGCGCAACCGGCGCGAACTCGATGGCGATCGAGCAGTTTCCAGCGGCGGTCATCGTCGTGCCGCAGGTTCCCCCGCTACGGACGAAGCCGGCCGGGATCTGCGGATCGATGCTCGTCAGCGGGCCATTGCTGGTCAGCGTGAACGTATGCGCCGCGCTCGTGCTGCCGTCGGCGGTCGACCCCGTGAACGTGTAGGCACCGTTGGTTCCACCCGTCAGCGTGACCGTCGGCTCGACACCCGTGCCTTGCAGCGTGATCGAGGCCGGAGCCAGCGCGGTCGTTGAAGAGACCGTGAGGCTGCCCGTCGTCGAACCCGCCGCGGTCGGCTTGAACACGACGTTGATCGTGCACGAAGCTCCCGCCGCCAGCGCTGCGCCGCAGGTGCCGCCGTTGGTTGCACGCGCATAGGCCCCGGCGATCGCCACCGTGAAGTTCGCCGCACTGACCGTCCCGGTGTTGGTCACCGTTGCCGACTGCGTGGCGCTCGTCACGCCAACCACCGTGTTCGCGAAGGTGAGGCCCGTCGTGGAACCGAAGCCCAGGATTGCGTCGGGCGGAGGCAGGACCTCGACCGCACCCACGTCGATACGCTTGTCGCCGCCAGGCGCGTTGCCGCGCGGGTTGCCGAAGAAGTCGGTCGTCGGCGCCGCGTTGTACGGGTTGCCGGCGGTCGACGGGATGTAGCCCACGGCAACCGAGCTCTGTGCGATCGAGTAGTTGCCGAGCACGGCCTGCGAAACCGGATTGACCAGCGACAGGGGACCCCAGCGCAGGTTGACCCAGTTGTTGCCTTCGTCGACCGTGGCGACCGGCGTCAGGTTGAACAGCGGGTTGGGCACCGTCGCATCCGAAATGCCCGGGGGAACGGCCCAGCCCGACTGGCCGAACTCCGGCGGTTGACGCGAGCCGTCGCAGTACTGGCTGAGCAGGCTCGGGTTGGACGCCGTGTTGTTCGTGTTCGTGCCGGCGTAGTCCGCCGCATCGGTCAGGATCGAATACTGCGGATTCAGGCGGACGTCGAGGCCGCCCGGCAGCAGGTGGTTGCCACCGCCCGCCGGAGTCGTGTCGCCACGCACGCCGATTTCCCAGTTGCTCGTTCCGGTCAGGCACTGGCCCGTGAAGGTCTGCGTGCCCACGATGTTGTTCACACCGGTTCCATTGAACGCGTTGTACAGCGTCACGACGTTCTGCTGGTACTGGGTGTTGGGTTGCGAGCCGATGCCGACGAAGAACGCCGTGTTCTGCCAGACGATGTTGTTCAGCAGTTGCGGATACGAGGCGTAGCGGCACGAGCCGTTGGTCGAGCCCGAACCGTTGCGCAAGGCCGTTCCCGTTCCCGACTGGTAGTAATTCGTCGGGCAGGTGATGCTCGCGGGCAGGTTCGAGCCGAACGCCACGCTGTTCTGGATCGCGACGATACCCGCCGGTTGCGGCGCAGACGTGTTGCCGCAATTGGACGTGCAGGTCGGACCGGCCTGGCTCGCCAGCGGCGAACCCAGGGTGTTGAACAGTACGCCGGCAGTCGCCGTGGTCGAGTTGGACACGATCGTGTTGTTGATGATGTCCACGTGCAGCGCATCGAGCAGCGAGATGCCCGCGCCGTCCCAGCCCGCGACGTTGTCCGCGATGATGTTGTTCGTCACCTTGATGTTGTTCCACCATTGCGGTTCGGTCGGCACGGCAATGACATCGGAGCCGTTCACGTTCTGGAACGAGATCCCGCCGCCCGTGCCGCTTTCCGCGCCGTTGCCCATGATCAGGTTGGCGTTGATGACCAGGTTGCGCCCGATCCCGTCGCTCGGACCCACCGAACCCGGCGTCGGCACGCAGTCCGCGTCGTTGTTCGTGTTGCAGGTCGGGTCGACGTCGGGTGCACCCATGATGATCATGGCGCCGCCGTTGGCCGCGATGGTCGGGTTCAGGCTCTGGTTGAACACGAAGGTGTTGTGCTCGATGTCGCCGTTGACGCTGAAGCCCAGGTGGCCCAGGCCGCCGCCGTCGCCGCTGGAGAGGTTGCCGCAGACCCAGTTGTAGTTGAACTTGTAGTAGTCGGAGCCCGTGCAGAAGCTGATCGCACCGGCGCCGGCAGGCGTGCCCGAGAACAACTCGTCACCCGTCGAGGAATTGAGCGAGATGTTGTTGTTGTGCACGTTCACGTTCAAGTTCTGGCAGTACGGCAGCACCAGGTTCGCCGGATAGCCGTTGTCGGCGATACACGAGCCCGGCGCGGCATTGAGCGTGACGTTGGCCGCGCCCGCCAGGTAGGCCGGCGGGAACTCGCCCTGGCCGAGATTGATACCGCCCGAGAGCGTGCCGGCGTTGTTGGCGATGCGGTTGTTCGCGATCTGCAGGTTATGGCCCCAGGCGTGAACGAAGATGCCGCCGCCGCCCTGCGAGCTGTCCGTGATGCTCAGGCCGTCGATCGACGACGGATTGCACATGAAGTTGCTCGGGAAGGGATTCAGGCCTTGCCGGTTCGTGCAGACCGAATTCGAATCGCCGAAGTACTGCGAGTCGATCACGCCCGTGTTGCTCACGCCGAGGATGCCGCGCGGGCCGACCAGCAGCGTCGTGTTGTTCGGGAACGTGTCCGAAGCAAAAGGATTGCTCGGGAAGTTCGCGCCCTTGGACAGCACGGTGATGCCGGCGCCTTCCAGCGCACCCATCAGCGTCGGCTCCTGGAGCAATTGCGCCATGTTGCCGTTGAGCGTGGCATCCCAGCCGACGGTCGCTTCGAGCGGCAGGCGGTCAACCTGCGGATTGAGGATCGCGCCCGTGCCATCGAAGCCCGGCACGAAGTAGTTCATTGCGGTCGTCGAACCGTCGAAGTTGCCGGTGCCTTGCGTGTACGTGCCGTTGCCGTTGACGCTGCCGCCCTGGCACGAATACTGGCCGGTCGAATCGAACGGGTTGCTCGTCGAGATCGGACGGCCGTCCAGCGCGAGGCCGAACAGGCAGTTCACGCGGCGACGCCACGGATCGAGCTTGCCCGCCGGTTGCGTATTGGCGTTGATCAGGCTCGAAGCCGCACCGACGCCTTGCAGGCGCACCGGCTTCCACATCAGCACCATTTCATCGTGCGCAGCCAGCGAATCGGTGAAGCCCGCGGTCGTGCAGGCGACGCCGGCGCTCACGCCCGTGCAGGTCGGATCGACGATGATCAGGTCGCCCGGAGCCGCCGCATCGATGGCCGCCTGGATCGAGCCCGTGGCCGCGACGTGCGTGGGCGCCTTGCCGCCGACTGTCACCGTCACGGTGTCGATCGAGCTCTGGCCCGAACCGGCGGTGATCACGAGCTGGCCGCACAGTGCCGGCGTCAGGCCGTTCGCGCCATAGACGCCGGGGCCGCCGTACTCGCGCTGCTGCTGGATCAGGCACTGCGGCACGCTGCTTGGCACTTGCACCGTGATCGACGTGTCGCTCCACGAAGTGATGGTCGCGCTCGCGCCACCGATCGTCACCGACGAGGCCGTGTTGCAGGTCGTGCTGCCCGAAGCGGGCGCCGTGCACTGCGAACCGAAGCCGTAGTGACGCGTGATCGTCTTGGAGTTGAACGGAGCCGTCGTCGCCGAAGGACCGGAGTAGCCGTTGTTCGGCACCGACTGGTCACCCAGGGCGGTGATGGTCAGCGTATTGCCGGCCTTGCTCACCCACGGACCGATCGCGTCGCCATCGACTTCCTTGATGACGGGCGTCGCGGCCGGGTAGTAGCAGTCGACGTTGTTGTAACCGGCTCCGGCGAAGGCCGAGGTCGGCACCACCGGGGTGTCGAGGTACTGCGTCGTGCCCGGCATGAACGGCAGCTCGTAGCAGAACTGGCTGTAGCCCTGGCTGTACAGAGGATCGGTGATCTGCGTGCCGTTGGGGCCGGTGATCGGACCGGGGTCGTTCATGCAAAGCACCATCATCGTCGGCGAGTAGCCGGTCGGGTTCGGCGGGTTCACTTCCCACGTCGAGTAGGTCATGCCGTCGTACGCGCCCCAGTTGTCCGCATAGACGCGATTCGTCTCGTTGCTGGCCCAATCCTTGATCGAGACCGGCAGTTGCGGCGGCGCGAACTTCTCGCCGAACTGCGGCGAGAACGGATCGAACTCCGACGTGTAGTCGTCGGTGATGCCGCCCGTGAACTTCGAGGCGATGTGTGTCGAGCTGAACAGGTAGAACTTGGCGATCGCGTGCGATGCCGGCATCAGCGTGACTTCCTTGCGATCGCACAGGTTGCGGCTCGCACCGGCGAACGGCGAGACCTGGTGCGTCTGCGGATACAGGCTGATGTAGTCGGGGACGATGCGCAGCTCGCCCACGCACGGCCACAGCGGCTCGGGCGTGAAGCCGGGCACGAGTCCGGTGAGAGGATTGTTGCCCAGGCTGTTGGTCGAGTTCTGCGCGTTGTTCGCGTTGTACGAAGAGTACGAGGAGACCGACGAGTTGTACGTGCTGTAGGCGGCGCTCACCGAGGCCTGGTCGGGCATGATGTAGACGTTGCCCAAGCCACCGAATTCCTGCGTCACCGGCGCGATGAAGTTGTCGCCGATCAGGATGTTCTTGTCCTCTTCCTTCACCAGCTCCATGCCCGGCGGCACGACGACTTCGACGACGTACTTGCCCGGCGGCAGCATCGGCAGGCCGTAGTACAGGTCGGTCGCGGGCACGTAGGTATTGGCCACGCAGACCTTGCAGTTCGTGGCGTTGACAACGGGCTTGCCCGTCGCCGGATCCCACGCGGTCACGCTCGGGAACGAATACATGCCGTCGTACGGAGCCGGCTGCACCTGGTTCCAGTTGTGCATGCCGTCATAGCACTTGAACTGCGAGTCGTAGGGCAGCTTCGTCGTGCCAGCGCCCGTGCCGTGCAGGACGTTGTTGTAGAAGTCCAGGTATTCGGGCTGGTCCTGCAGCGCGAAGAAGAACAGGTCGGGAATCGTGCCCGAGCTCGAGCCCTGTCCCGGGCAGTTCATGTTCGGGATGTAGCTGCCCGGGGAGTTCGCGTCGGGAATCATGTTGCCGCCGGCGTCCTTGCGGAAGCCCTGCGCGTAGTCGTCCCAGCTGCTCGTCTGCGTCGTGTCGACCAGCGTCAGCGTGGGCGTGACGCCGTCGGCCGCCGTGCCTTCCTGGTACAGGTTGATGGTCACGTGCGGGACGAGCGGCACCCACTGCACCTGCACGAGCTGCGAAGGATCGTCGAACGGGCGCGTCGAGGCGTAAATCACGTGGCCGCGGATACCGCCGGTTTCGTTCGCGGCGTACGGATACTTGCCGAACTCGAGGAAGCTGAACTGGCCGGGGAAACCCTGCCAGCCTTCCACGCCACCGGCCCACGGCGGATCGATGCGGCCCGAGGAAACCGTCGTGCAGTTGGGCACCGTCACGCCGTTGACCTGCGAATACGTACAGGTGACGTTGTCGCTCGACGAAGGACCGTTCTGGATCGACTTGCCGGCGCAGTCGGCACCCGCGCAATACACGGCACCCGGCACGCGCAGCTCGGGCGGCAAGGAAACGACTTCCTGGGTGTTCGCCAGGTACTGCGCGATCTGCGAGGTTCCGCACAGCGGATACCCCGTGCCGCTGGGCACCGGGTAACCGCTGGCGAGCTTGGTCGTGCCCGCCGGAACGCAGGTGCTCAGCGAGCCGTCGGCAGGACCACCCACGTCATATACGGCGTGCGTACCCGAGTTCTTGTAGCGGGTGTCGTCAGTTTCGACCACGTACCAGCTGAACAGCGGGAAGGTCTCGTTGAAGTTCGCCGTGCCCGTGAAGTCCGTCTGCAGCAGGTTTTCCAGGCTGCCGTCGCGCAGGCGCACCGCCACGTTCGCGAACGGAATGCCGGCGTCGCTCGAATTCCAGACGCCCGACGCATTGTTGTCGATGAACGTCTTGGTCTGCATGTTGGTTTCCCACTGCGTACCGGCAACCTGACCCATGTCGCAGGTCGTCGCCGTCGTCGCGGGGCCATTGCAGTTCGAGCCGTACGTGGCGTACTGGGGTCCGAGGCCGACCGGCGTCGACAGGCCGTCGACCAGCTGGTCGTTCCACTGGTCGAACACGGTCACGCGCCAATCGCCGTCGGGCAGGCCGGTCAGCTTGAAGTTGCCGTTCTGGTCGCACTTCGTGAACGCGAAGTCCTCGCCATCCGGGTCGCCGAAGCTGACATAGCACTGCGTCCAGGCGAAGGCGTCATGCGAACCGCTGCCGTACAGGCGCTCGTCCGGCGTGCGGCTCAGGCGCTCGCCGGTCACCTGGCCGATGATCGTGTTCTCGCACGCGTAGTTCGTACCGGGACTGACATTGGCATCGGTGCCATTGCAAACCGCGGTGTGCCGCGCGTTGATGATCGCCGGGTTGGCGAAGCCGATCGTCACGTGGAACGAGGCCGGACCGAACTCCTGGAAGTAGCTGGGTTCACCGATGCGCACGAACGAGTCATGCGCCTTCTGTCCATCCAGCGTATTGGTTTGCAGCCACTCTTCGCCGCGCGCGATACGGTCCGCACCCGGCGTTGCGACGACACCCCAACGGCCGGGCATCAGGTTGGCGATAACCGCCTGGCCCGACAGCGGCGACAGCGTCGCGCCGTCGGCCTCGTACTTCGGGCAGGTCACGATCATGCCGGTGATGCCGCCATTGCCGATCAGGCCTTGTTGCGTGATGGGGCACGCGTTCTGGCCGGTCGACGGATCGAGCATGCCATCCAGGCTGTTCGTCAGCGGCTGGTTGAACATGTCGTACGTCATCTGGCCGGTGAAGTCGCCATTGCCACCCATCGCATCCCAGAGATGGATCTGGAAGTTGCCCAGGCCGGGCTCGTTGGGCGAAAGCACGTCGACGCCGCCGCCGCCATCCTGCTCTCCATTGAGCGGGAAGTCGTCCTCGAACACCATGATCGAAAGCTTGCCCGGGGGATACGGCGAAGGTTGCGTCAGCACCGTGACGGCCGACTGACCGAAGGTGATCGGGGCGCCGCCCATGCCGTGACCGCAAGTCGCGCTCGGCGTGCCGATGTTCTGGGCATTGGCAACACAGTTCGGGTTATTGGAATATCCCGCGGCGAACGGATTGGCTGCATCGCCCGGCAGGATCGAGATGTAGTAACGCTTGGTCGGATCGAGCTGGACCGAACTGGGCAGCACGGCGGTAAAGCCCTGCCCCGTCGTGTCCGGACGGCATACGCCATTGCCGACGTCGCAAACGGCCGGCACGTGATTGCCCGAGGCCGGATCCACCACCATCTGGCCGGCCTCGCACGACAGCGGGCCGGTGCAACCGGTGGCGATGAACGGCATGTGGCTCGTGTGGAAGTTCACTCCCAGCGTCGGTACGATGCCGTTGTAGACGGTCGGACACGTCGGCCCCGGGGGATTGCTCAGGCAGTTCGGGTTGACGTAGAACGTCTGGTCCTCTTCGATGACCCAGCGATAGTCCTGGATGACCGTCTTGTGGTCGTAACCGTCGAGCACCGTCACGTTCAAGCCGCTAGGCGCCGCGGGGAACGTCACGCTCGCCGTACCGGTCGCGGTTGTCGTGCCCAGCGAGTTCTGCACCGTGAAGGTGATCGAGCCCACCGCACCGGCGGCGCCCGTAACGACGAAGCCGCCTTCCTTGTCCGCGGTAACGAGGCTCACGCCCGATGCGGCGACCGAAGCGATCTGGACGGTCAGGGGCAGACCGTCGGCATCGAGGGCGCCCGTCAGCAATCCGGGCGGTTGCACCTTCAGGTACGTCGCGGACGAACCCGTGAAAGCGAGCTGCGACGAGGAGCCCAGCGTGATCGTGTCGCCTCCGGCTGCCGCCAGGGCGTCAGCATTCAAGGTCACCGTTGCGCAGATCGGCTTGGCCGATACCGGCGTCGTGCCGTTGCCGCAGTACAGGAACGTGTCGGAACCCGACCAGGTCGAGCTCGCTACGTAGGTGAACGTGCCGTTGGTGTTCAGGGTCAATGTGCCTTGCGTTGGCGCCGTGGCAAGCTGCACGCCGTACACGTTGACGTCATTGGCGATCACGCCCTTGGCGGGGTTGGAGACCGTCAGCGTTGCACCGGCGACGACCGCGTTGTACGTGTCGTTGTTGGCGAGCGCGGTCGCGAACGGATTGTTCGATCCGCTCGTCGCCGCGGGGAGCGCCGCGCCGTTGATGCTCAGGTAAGCCACCATGCCGGCGTCGCGCTCGCTGGCCGCGCCCGAAAGGCTGAGTTCGCGGTCGAATACGGGCAATGCCGTCGTACCCGCCGCGGGACCGTTGATCATCACGTCGTAGGTCTTGCCCGCGGCCATGAACACGTCGCTTTGCAGGCGGGGCAGTCCGGGCACCGGATTGCCGTCTTCCGCGACCAGTGCGAAACCGTTCGCGACGCCCGCGGCAGTTGTCGTGGTCGCGGCGAAGTTCGCTTGCGAGCCGACGATCGACGGCAAGTGCATGTGCAGGCCGGCGTTGACCAGGCGCACCAGCACCGATCCCGTTCCGCTCGCCGGAGCGAGCAGGTTCGGCGAGGAGGCGATCAGCGAGGCGCCCGCGTTGGAGCGGCTGAAGCCCGTGCCGTTGATCAGGAAGTAGAGGGGCGTGAAGTTGACGGCCGACGGGTAGCACGCCGCCGCGCCACCGCTGCACGTGACCTGCGAATTGGCCGCGAGCGTCAGCGAAGCCGACAAGAGCGCATTCGCGCCACTGGTCGAGGTCACCGAAACCGCGGGAGCTGCCGAGTAGCCGGCACCCGCGTTGGTGATCGTGACCGCCGTGATGGCGCCATTGGAATCGACGGCGCTGACGGTACCGGTCGCTGCAGTCGTCGGGCTGCCGCCCACGAACGTGACGGCATTGCCGACGGCGTAGCCGGTTCCGCCATTGGTGACGCTGACACCGGAGATCTGGTCGCGAACGAGAATCGCGGCCGTCTCGTTGAAGCCGGCCGTTGCGACTGCCTTGGCAACCGCGGCGTTTTGCACGGGATCGATTTCGCTCATCAGCACCGGGATATCCGCGTCATACGAGACGTTGGGATAGGCCGTGCCGGCGGCGGTTTCGGTCGTCACCGGCGGCGTCGCCGTCGATGCGCTCGAGGTCGGCGCATTCGTCACGACGACCATGCCGAGCAGGCCCATCGGCACCTGAATCGACGGGTGCGTTCCCGACTCCATCAGGTAGGTGCCCGGCCGCATCGTGTTCCACGAGGGCAGCGTCACCGTCGTGCCGGCGGCCACCTCGCTCGCGAAGGATTGGACGCGCGCGCCTTGCGCCGGTGGATTGAACGTCGGGCCCGTATTGGCCGAATTCACGGTGGCCCAGGTGACGCCCAACGGGGCGTGTGCCGGGCTTGCCGCATAGGTTTCACCGCCGGCGCCGTTCAGTCCGAGGCCGCCACCGAGCTGCCCGATGATCGTCAGCGAAGTCGGTACGCCGTTGGAAGTCGTCGCTCCCGCGGGCGTGAACGCGAGGTTGTTGGTCAGGGTGACGCTGAGCGTCTGTCCCGTGGGAACCGTGATGATGATCGGCGACCACTGGCCCGCGGCGGCTGCGGCCGCATTGAGCGGCGCGCACGTCGCGGTCGATCCCGCAACCGGCGTTCCGCAGCTGTAGCCCCACATGGGCACGGCCGAGCCATCGGGGAGAACCGTCGTCGTGGGTCCCGCCGTCAGATTGATCGCCTGCTGGGCCTGGGCCGCGCCCGTTCCCAGCAGGAGAACGGATGCCGCCAGTCCCGACTGGATCAGGAGCGATTTGAAGGAGTTGGTTCGCATTGCAGGTTCTCCTGGTCTCAGTTCGATTCGTCGATTTGGAATTCGCGCGAATCGACAAGCATCATCATGAACATGCCGCCCGGGAAGACGTTGTTCGTGGTGATTTCACGTTCGTTATGCGAGTGCCACATGAACGCGAAAGCGCGCTCATTCGATGGATTGGCTTGGATGTTTGCCGGCTGCAGGTTCGTGCAATACGGAGTCGCAGCCGCGCCGACCACCGTACCGTTCGTATTGGTCACGTCCGTCGTACCCGTCACGCAGCCCGAAGAGACCTGCTGCATGCCGGTGCCGACTCCGGCGCCCACGCTGTTGAGCACCGTCGTGGCGCGCAAGGTGGCGTCCGGACCCAGGTAGGGGCTGCCGCTGTACCACGCGCCGTTCGTGAAGATGTTTGCGTTCGGCAGCGTGGCAGGACCGCCCGCGTTCACGTCGCCATAAGGCGCGACTTCCAGCGGCTTGTTATGGTCCTGGCACCACTCGTAGTAGTTCACCTGGCTCGCGACCGCCTGGTTGGGCGCCGTGCTGTAGCTCAGGTCGGTGGCGGGGAATCCGGTGTTGTAGCCGTAGGCATCGGGCGTGCACGCCAGCGTCGCGAGCGGGTCGGTGGAAGTCGGGTTGTGGCCGTACATGTCCCAATTCAGGCCGCGACCGGTGTAGTAGAAAATGCCGTCCATCGCCTGGCCGGGGAACGTATCGGTCGTGAACATCAGGATCCCGGACAAGGCACCGCTGGGCGACAGAAGCAGGTTGCCGTCGCGCGCCAGCACCCGAACGTGATTGGCGTGTTCGTGGAACGGATGCTCCCAGCGTCCTTGGCCGACAATCCGGAGCAGAACCTGCTCGCCCGGATGCATATGCGGATTGCCGTTGTACGGCTGGTTCGGATACTGCGACGCGTAGTTGCCGTCCATGTCGTCCGGCATCGAGCGGCCGTTGATCACGAAGAAGGACGGGTGGTACGGCTCTGTCGGCACCTGCAGACCGCAACCGGTCGTGCCGGCGCTCGCGGACGTCGCGCAGCCGGCGGCCTGTGCAGCCAGCACCTGCTGGTAGGCGACGCTGTGGATGTTGCCGTCCATCTCCGCGAACTGGAACAGGTACTCGCGGTCGTAGCAGGACTTGGGATGGTCGTAGGCCGCCTGCGAAAGGCGATAGTCGCCTTCGCCCCAATGCGCAGCCGCGATGCGATTTTGTGCGGCCAGGCCGCCGGTGCATGCCGCAGGAACATTGGCCGGCAGCACGATGATGGCGCCGTACAGGCCCATCTCGATTTGCAGATCGCTTTGCGTGCCGCTGTAGTAGGCGCGTGTACCGGGCGAGGACGCGGTAAACGTGTAGGTCACCGCGCAGCCGTTGGCCACTTCCGAGGTCAGCACACCCTGCACCAGCGGCGTACTTGCCGCGCACGTGGCGGGTTGTGATGCGGCAGCGGCAGCCGTCACCTGGAATCCCGGGAAGAGGATCGAGGTGTTGCCTGCGGCGGGCGGCAGGTTGTTGGTCAGCGTGACCGCGACCGATTGCCCTTCCGTAACAATCAGGGTCGGCGCCGGGAGCTGCATGTTCGGACAGTTCGCACCGGCGATGCCCGCAGGCGCAAAGCCGGTGGGCGACCCGTTGCAGCCGTAGCCCCAGGTATAGACCTGTTCACCGTCCGGCTGGTTGACGAAGCCGTCGTGCGCCTGCAGGTTGAATGCCGGTCCCGTGATGCCGGGCGCGGCCGCGTGCGATTGGGCTGCTGCGAGCAGCGTCACCGCGGCGGCGCCGGCCTGCAGAAGGCGCGCGAGCATGGTGTGAGTTTTCGTTTGATGCATGGCGTCTCTCCTAGCTTCCGCAGGCCTTGGTGACGGGGTCGACCGTCCGGCAAATATTCACTTCCGTCATCTCGCCGCCGAAGTTCTCGGCGTCGTTCGACAGGTGATCGAGGTTGGAGGAATAAATGAAGAACTTCTGGCCGATCGAATAAAGGCCCGTGTTGCTCGCATCCAGGATGAAGTCGAGCGACTCGCCACCGCCCAAGGTGACCGAGTTCGTGTAGTAGTCCATGTTGTTGCCGTCCTGGTCGCGCAGGAGCTTGGCGTTGTAGCCGACCACGTGCATCGGGATGCCGATCGACGCAAGGGTGTGGTACTCGGACACGCTCAGTTGCGAAAGGCGGATCAGCGCCTTCCCGCCGAACGGAATATTGATGATCGAATTGAGCGGCTGCGAGTAGTGCACCCGGCCATCCGACGACTGCGTCAGTTGCGGGCCGGGGCTCACCGTATCGGGGTAGCTGCGGCCGTTCAACAGGAAGTACTTGTCCTTCATGTCGACGAAGCCCTCGGGGTTGAAGGTCATGCCGACGAAGTGGAAGTTCGGGTCGAAGCCGTGCATCTGGATCGGATACTCGACGTCATATGCGGTCGAGCCGTCGCCGTCGTTGTACGTGTACATCTGGGGATTGCCCGATGCATTCAGGCCTTGCGTCTTGCCCGTGTACACCGCGGGTTGATTCGTCGCGCACAGGATGTCGACCGAAGGCCTGCATGCGGTGCGCAGGTCGACCGGCTGCGTCGCCGGCGGCGCAACGGTCTGCTTTGTGGGATCGGTGTTGACCCCGTTCTGATACGCGAGGATCGCGTACAGGTCGGCTCCCTGCGCGGCACGGTTCTGGCGCGGACGCACGTAGATCTGGCCCACCATGCCCATCTGCAAGTGCTCGGGCGGCGTGATGTGGCAGTGCCAGAAGTAGGTTCCCGCATCCGGCGCCAGGTAGTAGTACGTGAAGCTGCCGCCGATGTTGATGGCGACCGAGGCGTCGGGCACGCCGTCGTAGAACGACGACGCATTGGGATATCCGTGGAAGTGGACCGTGTGCTGCTCGAACAAGTCCGGCCGCATGATCATGCCGACGTTGGTCAGCGTGAGGAAGAATTCGTCGTCTTCGTCGATCGCCATCAGCGGGGCCGGAATGTTGCCGTTCATCACGCCCACGTCCATGATCTGGCGCGGGTCCACGTGACCGTCGATCTGCGCCGGCAAGGAGGCGGTTGCCGTCGAAGAGTCGTTCACGTCGGCGAGGCCGGCATTCGTGCTGACGAACTGGAAGGCGAAGTTCGCCGCGAAGATCGCGTTGGGAACGTTGGTTGCACAGATCGTCTGCGGGCCGTCGTAACCCGTCACACCCGTGCCGTTGATGTTGAGCACCTGGCCGGGGCTCAAGGTCAGCGGCTCGTTGGAAACGACCGTCACGACGTAGCTGGCGGGGTTGCCCGTGTGCTTGTTGTAGGTCGCGCTCAAGCACGACGCGGCCGCCGCCGTGACGCCTTCGCTGATGTCGTAGACCGTGAAGAGGTTCGGGATGTCGGGAGCCAGGCCGATCGCGCCGTTGTAGGTGAAGCTCGCGCCGGGAATCGGCGCATTCGTCGCTACGCCTTGCTGTCCGCCGTTGCCCTGAACGTAGGCGCCGGTCACGTCGCTGCCGCCGTCGGTCGTCGCCGGATCGCCCGGGACGGGAGTTCCGGTCGAGTTCGCGTAGGACTGGTAGGTCTGCATGAACGTCGCGGGGTTCTCGGTGCCGGGCTTGCCGGCCGCGATGTCGGCGATGCCCGACAGCGGCCCGAACGAGAACATGAACGTCTGCGTGCCGTCCGCCATCGTCGAGTAGCCGTCGCCGCCCGAGATCTGCTGGCACTTGATCGCGCCGTTGATATTGCTGGCGGGCAGCACGTAGTTCGGTACGGTCGTGCCGGTCGCGCTCGTCGTGTTCGGCGTCGAGTACGTCGTTGCGCCGCCGTACGCCGGCTCGCTGTTATTGACCCCGCTGCCCGTGGGATCCGGGTGCGTGATCGTGCTCGAAGGACACTGCACGCGGAACGACTGCGCGTGAGCGGGCGACCCCCAAAGCATCAGGATCGCCATTGGAAACAGCGGGGACAGCAGCCTTACCCACCCCGGCAACCGGCTCTTTGGCAGAACCGCGGTGCCTTGTCGACGCAAATTCAACATGTAGCCTCCCAAATGGCGTTGCGGCCGCTGTCCTCTCTCATCGCCTACCCCGCGTGACACCCCGATGTGGGGCTGAAATCACGCATTCAGACGATTGAGGTCAGGATCTATCCCGCATACTCGCCATATTGACGATGGCTACATCAGAGTTCTAGGCGTGCCAGTACTATGAATAGTTAGGAAACGTTTCTTATATGTCGGATTTTTCCTAGACAATTGAAGTACTGGATCGGTAATATCTGTTTGAATTTGAGGGCGTGTTACAGCTTCGGCCGAAACGCCTTGCTTGGGAATTCCATTAACCACACGCAATTGATGGTGGTAGTTATACCCATGTACATGTGGGCGATTTTTGCGAAAAATTCAACTTTTCCAAAAGTCCTACTCCACTTGTAGGAATGTCCTACCCTGCTAGGACTTCTTAACACTGATTAACATTGTTTCGATGTTCCCTGCGAATCCATCTGTGCTTACCGGGGTGGCCATGATCCGTTTGCTGCTCGCCGATGATCATCGCGTGTTCCGCCAGGGCCTCGCGCGTCTTTTGCGCGACGAAGAGGACTTCGAGGTGATCGCGCAAGCGGGCAGTTACGGGGATGTGCTTGCCGCCGCGCGATCGCACAAGGTCGACGTCGCCGTGCTCGACCTGTCGATGCCGGGACGCGACGGCCTGGAATTGATCGGCCATCTGAAGGAAATGCAGCCGGGCATCAAGATCCTGGTGATTACGATGCAAAGCGGCGACTTCACGGCCGTGCGCGCCCTGCGCGCAGGTGCAGACGGGTTCATGACGAAGGAAAGCGCCGCGGAGGATGTCGTGAGCGCGATCCGCCAGATCGTGCGCGGCGCGCGCTACGTATGTCCGGCGGTCGCGGAACGCCTCGCGCTGGGCATGGCGGGAACGCCGACGACGAAGAAGGCACACGAGTGCCTTTCCGACCGAGAATTCAAGATCTTCGAGATGCTGGTTGCAGGCAAGCGCGGCTCGGAAATCGCGAACGAGTTGTCTTTGAGCGAGAAAACCGTCAGTACGCACAAGACGCATGTCCTGCGCAAGTTGGAATTGCAAACGAGTTCCGACCTCGTTCGCTACGCGATCCGCCACCAGCTGGTCGCGGAATAAGCGGCGGCGACCGCGTATGTGCCTGCCGGTCGCCACGCAATCCGTTCGGGAACGAGCAAGGACTGCATGAGTTCCCACGATGATTCCGCATTCGCCTCAGTAGCCGGCTCGCCGGAGCTGTCCCTGCCGCAGGCGCTCGACGCCGAACGCAAGCGGATTTCCAGCGAGTTGCACGATCGCACCGGTCCCAACCTGGCAGCCATCGCGATCAACCTGCGCACGATCGCCAATCGACTGGCAGGCCTGCCCAATGCCGAGTTGTCGCTGCTGTTGTCCGATTGCCAGGCGCTGCTTGCCGAGACGATCGCCGAGATCCGCGACCTGTCGGCCGAACTGCGCCCTGCCCGCCTCGAGTATTCGGGCCTTGTACCGACGCTGACCGACCGCATCGAGCAGTTTCGCCGGCGCACGGGGATGGAAGTCGACTGGAATGTCCAGTTTGCGCAGGGGAACGGCGCCGATGTGCGACTGGACGCGGATACCGAATGGATGCTGTTTCGCGTCGCGCAGGAGGCAATGACGAATTGCGCCAAGCACGCGAAGGCTTCGCGCTTGCAGATCGACCTGATCCAGTCACCGGCGATGATCGAACTGCGGTTTCGCGACAACGGCACGGGCTTCGATCCGCAAGGCCTGGGACAAGCGGGACCGGCGATCGGCATGGGCCTGCTCACCATGCGCGAGCGCGTGGAGCAGGCGGGAGGGGTGTTCGCCTTGCAATCGGAGCCCGGCAACGGTACGCGGATCCGCGTCAATCTCCCGCTGCTGGCGCCGTCGCCGAAAACGTCGAACTAGCGCGACTCGAAGTGCTGGGTCGCCAGCGCGATTTCGCGCAGGAAGCACACGAGCCCCGAAATCAGGCAAAGCATCGCCGCCACGAAGAGCGCCGCGACCACCCGCGAGGGATTGAAGCTGAACTCCTGCGAGAGAAACAAGGTCGCGATCACGACGCAAACGAACAAGGCGCACAAGGTGCACAGGATGATCGCGGCGTGGATCAGCCTGCGGCGCCGGCTGAGCATCGACATTTCCTTGCGGCGGTGACGCGCCGTGTGATGTTCGGCGTCGTCGCCGCCAACACCCGCCGGGCTCAGTTGATCGGTCTCGAGGATGATCGCATCGAGTTTACGAAAGCGATCGACGATGCGCGAGAGGCGGTTGGTCAGCACGCCGAGGATCGCGCCCACGCCTGTCAACAGGAAAACCGGCGCGACCGCCTGCTGGATGACGTGGGCAACGGTGATGTCGGTTTCGGGATTCACGCGCGTCTCGGTTTTCGTAGGGCCCGGGAGAACCGGCGAAAGAGGCAGACACTAGCACGGGCGCTCAACTATTCATCGGACCGGAACCTGGGTATGACGTGGGCGCAGGCCTCGCGGACAATCCGCGCATGAAATCCGATCCGATCGCTGATGGGATGCCGGCGCTGAACTGCGCAGGCTTGCTTCCTGATTCATCGTTTGCTTCGCCTTTTTCTGCACGGTTTGCCTCGCTTCTTGCGGCAATTCTGGCGGTGTCCTGCGGTGGCTCGGGTGGCGGATCCGGCGCTTCGAGCGCGCCACCGGCCGCGACCAGCGTGCAGGTCTCCACGACTGGTTCCCTGTCGAGCGCCTGCGGCCTCGCCACTGGCATCACGGGTGCAAGGTTCACGTCGAATTCGGCGGTCCAGCCGCAGCTTGGCGTCAATCCCGGCGGCGCATTGCAGCTTCTGGGCGTATGGGAGCAGGACCGATGGAATGCGATTGGCACGCGCGCGATCAATGTTGCGATCACGTCCGATGGTGGCAGCACCTGGTCTGCCCCCACCACGCTGCCCTTTTCCCAATGCGGAGCCGCCTCCGGCGTTGGCGCCGCATACGATCGCGCCTCCGATCCCTCGATTGCGCTGGCGCCGGGCGGCATTGCGATCGCAACGGCGCTCGCGTTCTCGGCGGCCAATTATCTGGGCGCTGGAGGCCTGAGCGCGGTATTGGTGAGCCGGTCGACCGACGGCGGGTCCACCTGGAGTGCCGCGCAAGCGCTGCTCGCCGATTCGAATGGAGGCACGGGCACGTACTACTTCAACGACCGCGACATGGTCGCGACCGATCCGAACGGCAATGATGTCTACGTCGTCTGGGACCGCATTGCGAGCGACACGACGGTCTCGGAGCCGACCTGGCTCGCGCACTCCGCCGACGCAGGCGCCACCTGGGATGCGGCACGAGTGATCTACGATCCGGGCGCGGGGAACCAGACCTTCAACAATCAGGCTCGTGTACTGCCCGACGGCGGTGTCGTCGATATCTTTACCGTGCCCAACGGGTTTAATGGTCAGCTCTACGCCATCCGGTCGACTGACCATGGCACGACCTGGCCCGTGACCGGAGCGGCAACGCTGATCGCGAACATGGAACCGGTCGGCACGAGCAATCCGATCTCCGGTGGGCCGCCGATTCGCGACAGCATGTACATGGCACAGACCGCGGTCGATTCCACAAGCGGAAAGCTTGCGGCGGTCTGGCAGGAAAGCAGCTTCACGGGAGGTGCACGCGACGGCATCGCATTGTCGATATCGAGCAATAGCGGCGCCACGTGGTCGACTCCCGTGCAGGTGAACACCGACGGTGGCGTTGCCGCGTTCGATCCGAGCGTTGCCTTCGGCGCAAACGGCCGCATCGCCGTCACCTACTACGATTTTCGCGACTACCAGGCCGGGGCGAGCGTGCTCGCCACGAGCGTGTGGCTGCGCCAGTCGGCCGATGGCGGCACGACATGGACCGAGACACGGATCTTCGGCCCCTTCAACCTGAATCTCGCGCCACCCGCCGATCAACTCTCCGGCACGGTCGGCAATGCGCTTTTCCTGGGTGACCAGCAGGGCCTGTCGTGGAACGGAACTTCGTGGGTTGCGCTGTTTGCCGCGACGAATGCGAGCGGTGCCCGCGTCTTCTCCGTCGTCGCCCCCGCACAATAGAAATAAGCATCTCGCTACTCCCTCTCCCACGCAGTGGGAGAGGGCGGGGGTGAGGGTGCTTTCCTCCCTCTCCCGCTTGCGGGAGAGGGCGGGGGTGAGGGCCCCTGAAAGCTCCCACCACCGCTAGTCCCACGACCGCCGCACAAAGTCATGATCAATCTGTCGAACGACTTCCTACTCGCCCTTGCCATGCGCGCTCGGTATCTCCTCGCAAACGCCCGGGACCTTCGCGCCCACTCCACAGACGCGGAACTTCGACTTTGGCACTTCTTGCGGTCGCGTAGCGTCGTCAACGCAAAGTTCCGCAGGCAACATCCGATTGGCCACTGCATCGTCGACTTCGTCTGTCTCGAGCGCGATCTGGTCCTTGAAATCGATGGCGGTCAGCATCAGGACCAGGTGCATGCCGATCAGGCTCGCGACGGATTTCTGCGCTCGCGCGGATTCCAGGTGATTCGGTTTTGGAATAGCGATGTACTGGCGCGAACGCAGGATGTGTTGGAAAAAATTAGGGCGGCGCTAGTTGCGGGCCCTCACCCCAGCCCTCTCCCACGAAGTGGGAGAGGGAGCTGAAGCGCCCTCACCCACGCCCTCACCCCAGCCCTCTCCCACGCAGTGGGAGAGGGAGTTTCGCAAAGAGGGAGGGGTCAGTCCTTCGTTTCCTCGAACAGCAGGCTTTCCGCGGTGATCTTCACCCGCACGCGCAGCTTGTGGCGTGTCCCCAGCATGGTCCGCACCGCCGGGTCATCGACTTCGATATCGCGAAAAATATCGATGCGATGTTCCAGTCCTGCCCGCGCCAGGGCGCGGGCGGACTTCGAGACGAGTTCGCCCAGGGAAATGTCGTCCGAGACTCTGGTCATGCTGCACCTTCTGCTGCCGTTCCGCGCGCGGCTTCCTCGGGCCGCCCGCGGAAAATCAATTCTCGCTGCCCTCGATCGCGAGGCTCAATTGCGATAATCCGCTGCCCTCGACCGTAGCCGGTTGCAGGCGCGCCCGCTCCACACGGTCCAGGTAGGCCGGACTCACGTCACCCGTGACATAAATGCCATCGAAACAGGACGCCTCGAAGCTGCGCAGCGAAGGATTGCAGTCGCGCACGGCACGCTTGAGATCGTCGAGCTCCTGGAACACGAGGGCATCCGCACCGATCGCATTGCGGATCTCCGCAACACTGCGCGCGCTGGCGATGAGCTCGGTGCGCGTCGGCATGTCGATGCCGTAGACATTGGGAAAGCGTACGGGCGGTGCCGACGACGCGAAAAACACGCGCCGCGCACCGGCATCGCGTGCCATCTGGACGATTTCCTGGCTGGTCGTGCCGCGCACGATGGAATCGTCGACCAGCAGCACGTTCTTGCCCTTGAATTCGACCCCGATCGCGTTGAGCTTCTGGCGCACGGAGCGCGCCCGAATCGCCTGGCCAGGCATGATGAAGGTGCGGCCGATGTAACGGTTCTTGATGAAGCCTTCGCGATAGTCGAGGCTGAGGTTGTTGGCGAGCTGCATCGCCGCCGGGCGGCTCGAGTCGGGAATCGGCATCACGACGTCGATGTCCTCCGTGTGCAGCTCGGAAGCGACACGGCGCGCGAGGTATTCGCCCAGGCGCAGGCGCGCGGCATAAACCGACACGCCGTCGATGATCGAGTCGGGCCGCGCGAGGTAGACGTACTCGAACAGGCAGGGGTTGGAACTCGGGTTCTCGGCGCACTGCTCCTCGAAGAACCGGCCCTCGTAATCGATGAAGATCGCCTCGCCCGGCGCGACGTCGCGCACCATGCGAAAACCCAGGCCATCGACGGCAACCGATTCCGACGCGACCAGGTACTCGGTACCTTCGTCGGTTTCGTTCACGCCGAAGACCAGGGGGCGGATGCCGAAAGGATCGCGGAATGCGAGCAGCCCGTAACCGGCGATCTGAGCGACCACGGCGTACGCGCCGCGCACCCGGCGGTGCACACCGGCCACGGCACGGAAAATTGCCGCCGCATCGAGGCTCATGCCGACGCTCGCCTGCTCGAGCTCGTTGGCAAGCACGTTGAGGAGCACCTCGGAATCCGAATTCGTGTTGATGTGGCGCCGATCGCGCTGGAACATCTCCTCCTTCAGGCGCTCGGTGTTCGTCAGGTTGCCGTTATGGACCAGACTGATGCCGAATGGGGCGTTGACATAGAACGGCTGCGCCTCCTCCATGTCGCTCGCCGAGCCTTGCGTCGGATAGCGCACCTGGGCAATGCCGGAGACGCCCGGCAAGGAGCGCATGTTGCGCGTGCGGAAAACATCACGCGCCAGTCCGCCACCCTTGTGCATGTGGAAGCGGTTGCCGTTGACGGTGCAGATGCCCGCTGCGTCCTGGCCGCGGTGCTGCAGCAACAGCAGCGCGTCGTAGAGCAACTGGTTGACGGGCGTGTTTGCCACCACGCCGACGATTCCGCACATACGTTCGCGCTCCCTTCCCCTAGACCATCGGCATCCGGCGCGCCGGCACGGTGCCGGCCATCCAGTGCCACACGTGCTCCAGATACGGACCCGTGGCCGACGTGCGCCACAGCCTGCTATCGGACAAACCCGCCTCGACGACCATCGCCGACAGGACCAGTACCACCAGCGCGCCGCGCAAGGTGCCGAACACGGCGCCCAGCATGCGATCCGCGCCCGCGAGTTGCGATGCCGCGACCACGCTGCGCAGCAGCCGCCCGACGATCGCCGCCAGGACGACTCCCGCGACGATGATGATGCTCGCACCGAGGACGACGTGCACGATCTCCGGCGCCGAAAACGCAATGATGTGGCCTACGAGCGACGCGAAGCGATAGACCAGAACGCCGATCAGGACCCACGCGATCATGGAGACGAGTTCGCGCGTGAGGCCGCGCCAGAAACCCCACAGGGCGGATAGAACGAGCAAAGCGGCAAAGCCGATGTCGACCGCGGTCACGACAGCCCCACGATATTCGAGTTCACGCCCAAGGCCTTGAGCCGGGCACGCGAATGCTCGGCTTCGCTGCGCGTGGCAAACGGTCCGATGCGTACGCGGTAGCGCACTCCGTCGCTTGTATCGGCGCGCTCGACAAAGGGCGAAAGCCCCGACTTGCTGAGCCGGTTGGCCAGTTCCTGTGCCGCGGTCTGACTCGCAAGCGCCGCGGCCTGGACATAGATCCTGGCGGCATGCTTTTTCGCCGGTTCCGTGCTTTCCTTGCTCTTCGCGTCGGCACCGGCATTGGCCGCCGATGCGCCTGTGGCGTTCCCGCTGCCGCCAGCCGAGGTGTCCGCGGCCGCCGTCGGGGCCGCATCCGTCGCCGCGTCGGCAGCGGAACCGGGGGCCGCGGGCAGGCTGGTCGCGGCAGGTGCAGCAACGGACGCTTCGGGCGACGGCGCGGGCAGGCCAAGCTTGGGCGTGAAGGGCGACTTGTCGCTGGGCAGATCGATGGGGATGTTGTCGGGGACCGGCCGCGGGTTCGCATCCAGAACCATGGGCACGAGGACCACCACCGCCAGCAGCAGCGCACACGCTCCGATAAGCCGGCGGCGCAGTCGAATTCGCAGCAGCAATGCTGCCGCCTCGTCGGTCTCGACGTCCTGGGAATCGAAGGTGGGCTCCAACTCGCCACCCGTCGAGCCTTGCGCAGCCCGTCGCGATCGCTTGTTCTTCCAGAACGCCAGTTTCATCGCGACTTGCGCTCCAAGCATCGCATGGCATCTGCGACAACTACGAAGGACCCCAACACGACAATTCTATCATCCGGCCCCGAGTCACCGAGGGCGGCATCGAGCGCGGCAGGCATCGAATCGAACGCTGCAGGGAAGGTGCGAACGGAGGCGTCCGGTTGCTTGGATGGACCGCGATCCGCTTGCTGCGCCGGAGCCTGGAACGCGTTCTGCGCGAGCGCCTGCGCGGTCTGTCCCCGCTGTCCCTGCGTAGGCACGAGGTACCAGTGATCGACCTGCGCTCGCAATGCCTGCACGACACCCGGCGCATCCTTGTCGCGCAACATCCCGAATACCGCGCGCGTCGAACCCGGGGCGGAACCTGCCGAACGCTCGAGATCGGCGTGGCTGCGCAGCGCTTGGGCCAAGGCTCGTGCGGCGTGTGGGTTGTGTGCGACATCCAGAATAACCACCGGCCGTCCGGGATTCACCTGGAAGCGCCCTGGCAATTGGACCGACGTAAGGCCCTTGCGTACCGCGCTCTGGTCGGCAGGCAGCAGCTCGCCGACTGCCTCGAGCGCGGCCAGGGCCGCGGCGGCGTTGCGAAGCTGGTGTCCGCCACGCAAGGCGGGAAACGGCAAGGCGACACGATGCTCGTTGCGACCGCGATAACTCCACTGGCGCCCATTCCCGGACCCCGCCGCCGGCGCCTGCACGAGAAAGTCAGCGCCGATGCGCCACAAGTCCGCGCCGATGTCGCGTGCGAACTCGACCAGTGACGCCGGCGGATCCGGATCGCCGCAAATCGCGGGGCGGCCGGCGCGGAAGATATGCGCCTTTTCCCAGCCGATCGCTGCCCGGTCGGGCCCCAGCAGCTCCATGTGATCCAGATCCACGCTGGTGACGATCGAGCAATCGGCGTCGACGATATTGACCGCGTCCAGGCGCCCGCCCAGACCGATCTCGAGCACCGCCACGTCGACCTGACGCCATGCGAACCAGGCGAGGATTGCAAGGGTGGTGAATTCGAAATACGTCAGGGTCGTGTCCGCACGCGCCTGTTCGACGATCGCGAACTGGCGGATCAGTTCCTCGTCCCCGGGGGCCGCGCCATCCACACGCGCGCGCTCGCGAAAGTGCAACAGGTGCGGCGAACTGTAGACGCCGACGCGATACCCCGCCGCCCGCAGGATCGCGTCGAGCATCGCGCAGGTCGAGCCCTTGCCGTTCGTGCCGCCGACGACGAAAGAGCGCGGCGGTCGCGCCAGGCCCATACGGTCGGCAACGGCGCGAACGCGCTCCAGGCCCAGGTCGATCGGGCGATGATGCAAGCGCTCGATGTGGTCCAGCCAGGCGTCGAGCGTTTGGGGATGCCGGGTCAAGCGAAACAGTTCAAGCGAAACAATTCAAGCGAACCGGGTCTAGCGCAGTACTTCCCATGCGGACAAACCGACTGCCGCGACGAATCAGACGATGGCTTCCACCGGCTGGCGCATCAACAAGGCAAGGACGCTCGCCAGAACATCGCGCATTTCGCGCCGGTCGATGATCATGTCGACGGCGCCCTTTTGCAACAGGAACTCCGATCGCTGGAATCCCTCGGGGAGCTTCTCGCGCACCGTCTGCTCGATTACCCGCGGGCCGGCGAAGCCGATCAGCGCCTTGGGCTCGGCGATGACGACGTCCCCCATGAAAGCGAAACTGGCGGACACGCCGCCAGTTGTGGGATGACACAGGACCGATACGAACGGCAGGCCTGCCTGGCCCAACCGCGCCACCATCGCCGTGGTCTTGGCCATCTGCAAGAGCGACAGCAGGCCCTCTTGCATGCGCGCGCCGCCGGTCGAAGTGATGCAGACCATGGGCATCTTCTGTTCCAGCGCGACCTGCGCGCCGCGCACGAAGCGCTCGCCCACGACCGAGCCCATCGAGCCCGCCATGAATTCGAATTCAAAGGCGGCGACCACGACCGGGATCGCGCGGATGGACCCGGCATAGACGATCATCGCATCGGTCTCGCCAGTGTCGCGCGTGGCGTCCTGCAGGCGGTCGGAATACTTGCGGCTGTCCTTGAATCGCAGGGTATCGATGGGCAGCACTTCGTGGCCGATTTCATAGCGGCCTTCGGGATCGAGCAGGGCATCCAGGCGCTCGCGCGTGCGGATGCGCATGTGATGGCTGCATTTGGGGCAAACCTGGAGACTGCGCTCGAGCTCGGCGCTGTACAGCACGGCGTCGCAGCCGGGGCACTTCGTCCAGACTCCCTCGGGAACCGTCTTGCGCGCACCGCCCGGTTTGATTCTTGGCGGAAGCAGCTTTTCGATCCAACTCATGTAATAAATCCCCCTTACGATCCCGCTCGTACCGTCGGCGCCTTGCGTCTATGGCACTGACAAGCCCGTATGCCGTCGCTATTTACTGTCGATCGCGACTCGAATTTCGCCCATCAGGCGCGCGGCGGCATTGACCACTTCATCCGCGTTACCTGCCGCGCCGGCCGCCTCAATGGTTTCGACCAGCCGGCTACCCACGACGATCGCATCCGCCACTCGCGCAACCGCGCGTGCACTTTGTCCATCCCGGATGCCAAACCCTACAGCGAGCGGGAGTTTGCTGTGGGCACGTATGGCGGGCAATCGCGCTGCCACGTCATCTACATCAAGGTTACCTGCGCCTGTAATACCTTTAAGACTTACATAGTAGATAAACCCACCTGCACTTGCCGCCACGGTTTCGATGCGCTTTTCCGTGGAAGTGGGCGCGAGCAGGAAAATTGGGTCCATTTGGGCATTCTTGAGGGCCAAAACGTACTCCTGGCACTCCTCCGGCGGATAGTCGACAACGATCGCTCCGTCGACTCCGGCCGCTTTCGCACTATCGACGAAAACACCCACCCCCATACGCTCGATAGGGTTTGCATATCCCATCAATACGAGAGGCGTCGTCGAATCGTCCAGCCGGAACTGCCGCGCCATGGCAAGGCAATCGGACAGGCCTACGCCTTTGCGAACGGCTCGATCCGCCGCACGCTGGATCACCGGACCATCGGCCATGGGGTCCGAAAAAGGAACACCCAGTTCGATGATGTCGGCACCTGCACGGGCGAGCGCGTGCATGAGGCGCACGGTCAAAGACGGGTCCGGGTCTCCAGCGGTGAGGTAAGCGATCAGCCCGACCTTCGATTTCGCGCGCAACTGCGCGAAGCACTCCGCAATGCGCGTCACGAATGACCGCCCGCGGCAGCGCCGGAAGCCGGCGGCACGCCATCGGCAACGATGTGCAGGTCCTTGTCGCCCCGACCGCTCAGGTTCACGAGCAACACCTTGTCCGACGGCAGTCGCGGCGCGAGCTTCGCCGCGTAGGCGAGCGCGTGACTCGATTCGAGCGCCGGGATGATGCCTTCGATCCGGCAGCAATCGTGGAATGCCTTGAGCGCTTCGGCATCGGTCACGCCGACATACTGCGCGCGACCGCTGTCCTTGAGCCAGGCGTGTTCCGGGCCGACCCCCGGGTAGTCCAGACCCGCGCTGATGCTGTGCGTCTCGAGGATCTGCCCGTTCTTGTCCTGCAGCAGGTAGGTACGGTTGCCGTGCAGCACGCCCGGCGACCCGCGCTCCAGGCTGGCAGCGTGGCGGCCGGTATCGAGCCCTTCGCCTGCGGCCTCGACGCCGATCAGCTGCACGTCGGGATACCGGATGTAATCGTAGAAAATGCCCATGGCGTTGCTGCCGCCCCCGACGCACGCGATCACGGCGTCGGGCTGGCGACCGATCATCTCGGGCATCTGCACGAGGCATTCCTTGCCAACGATGGAATTGAAGTCGCGCACCATCATCGGATAGGGATGCGGCCCGGCAACCGTGCCGATGATGTAGAACGTGTCGTCGACGTTCGTCACCCAATCGCGCATGGCCTCGTTGAGCGCGTCCTTGAGCGTGCGCGAACCGCTTTCGACCGGACGCACCTCGGCGCCCAGCAGGCGCATGCGATAGACGTTCGCCGACTGGCGCCGCATGTCCTCGGAGCCCATGTACACGACGCAACTCATCCCAAAGCGTGCCGCCACCGTCGCGGTCGCGACGCCATGCTGCCCTGCACCGGTCTCGGCGATGACACGCATCTTGCCCATGCGCCTGGCGAGCAAGGCCTGGCCGACCGTGTTGTTGATCTTGTGCGCCCCGGTGTGATTGAGGTCTTCGCGCTTGAGGTAGATCTGCGCGCCACCGAGCATCTGGCTCCAGCGCCGCGCCGCGTAGATCGGGCTCGGGCGCCCCACGAAATGCTTGAGCTCGTCCTGCAGTTCCGCGAGGAATGCCGGATCGTTCTGGGAACTCGCATACGCCGCGCGCAGCTGGTCTAACGCGCGAAACAGCGTTTCGGCCACGAACGACCCGCCGTACGGACCGAAATGTCCGTGCGCATCGGGAAGATCGTATGGATTCATTGCGCTCCTTGCATGGCTGCCATGTGCAAATCCGCCCGGCGCACGGCGGCAACGAAATCGTGCATCCGTGACGCGCTCTTGAACCCGCGCGCCTCCTCGATTCCGCTGCTGACATCGACGGCGAAAGGCTGGCATTGCCGGATCGCCGCGGCCACGTTCGCCGCCTCGAGTCCGCCGGCCAGGACGAGGGGAAGCCTGCGGTGTGCGGCCGGTGGCAACAGCGACCAATCGAAGCTTTGCCCCGTTCCGCCGTAATTCGCCAGGCCCGCCGCTTGCTTGTTTGTCTGGCCTGTCGCTTGGCCCGCCGGCGCGCCGGCAATATCGCCTGCGTCGCGCGACTTCCCTGCGCTGTCCGCCAGCAACGCCAACGCACTCGCAAAGCGGGATTCGAATTCTAGCAAATCGATTCCCGCCGCCATCGGCACTGCTCGCAGGTAGGGACGGCCGAACGAACGGCAATAAACCTCATCTTCATTGCCATGGAATTGCAGGCTTGCATGGGGCAGCACCGCAAGCGCCTCCCGGACCGTCGCCGCGGGCGCATCGACGAACAGCAGAACGGGCGTGACGAAGGGCGCAATGGCAGCCGCCAGTTCCGCCAGTCGTGCCGGATCGACGCGACGTGCACTGGGCGCGCAAACAAATCCGACCGCATCCGCACCAAGCGCGCAGGCAGTCCGCACGTCCTCCGCGCGCGTCATGCCGCACATCTTGATTCGCGTGCGCCGCAGGCGGGCGGGCTTGCCGAGGCTATCTAGCGCAACATCCATCGCTCTTCCACATGCGGCAGTCCGAATCGGGGATCGTACTCGACGCCCGTCAGGTACAGCCCCTCGGCTTCCATCGTCGGCGCCCCCAGCGTGCGATCGCGCGCGGCGATCAGTTCGCCCAGCCAAGCGCTCGACTGGCGGCCCGTGCCGACCGCAATGAGCGCGCCGACGAGATTGCGCACCATGTGATGCAGGAAGGCGTTCGCGCTCGCGCGGATGCGAATCAGGGAACCGCCGATCCGATCGACATCGCAACGGCTGACCGTACGCACGGCCGTGGCGGCCTGGCACTGCGCCGAACGCAAGGAGCTGAAGTCGTGTTCGCCCAGTGCGTGCCGCGCGGCCGCGCGCATCGCATCGATGTCCAGCGGCCGGAACACCCACCCGACGCGCCTGTCCAGGAGCGCCGAGCGCACGGGATGGTTCCAGATCCAGTATTCGTAATGCCGCGCGCGCGCGCGGTGACGCGCGTCGAACTCCTCGGTAACCACGCGCGCCCATTGGATCGACACGCTGGGAGGAAGGTACCGGTTGACTCCGCGTACCCACGACTGTTCTTCGCGCTCGCGCTGCGTATCGAAATGAACCACCTGCCCGCTGGCGTGCACGCCGGTGTCGGTGCGTCCGGCGCAGATGCTTGCCAGCGATTCGTTGGCGAAGGACGCGAGAGCACGCTCCAGCACGTCCTGCACGGTGCGACCGTGGGGTTGCGTCTGCCAGCCCTCATAGGGAGAGCCGTCGTACTCGATGCCCAGCGCGATGCGCACAATCAGGCTTGGCGCACCACCCTACGGTGCACGTTTCAAGCGGGAACCATCAGGCTTCCACGAGCTTGATCAGCTCCACGGCCTGCTGACGTTGCTCGCGCGTCCCGTCCTTCATGACTTCCTCGAGCAATTCGCGCGCGCCATCCTTGACACCCAGGTCGATATAGCCGCGCGCCAGATCGAGCTTGGTCGCCATTTGCGAGGCCATCGGGCTGCCCGCCTGCGTCTCGGTCCGGCGCCCCGTCAGCGCCGCATCGGCGCCGGTGAGATCGAAATCGATCAGCGGAACCGTCGCCTGGTCGGTATTCGAATTCAGGCGCGGTACATCGCTTTCGGAAAGAGCACCCACTGCGCCGACCAGCGTCGGCCGCGACAGGGCTTCCTCGAGCGTGCCGGGAGCCGAATGCCCGTCGGACGTGCGCGGCGGCAGCGTCGTCGGCGGCAGATTCAAGTCGATATTGGGTATTGGTACCGATCCGGATACCGTCGCCGGAGCAGGCGTGCGCTTGGGTCCGGGCGTCGTCGGGGGAAACATGAGGTCCAGCGAAGGAATCGTCGGCGGCTCGATCGCACCAACGGTTGCCGGTACCAGATCCTGTTCTTCCTTCTCGACCGGCAACTCGGTCTGCGCCTCGATGTTGAGCTTGCTCGGGCCCAGGTCGAAATCCAGCGCGCCGAAGTCGATTGTCGCAGGCGCAGGTGCGCGCGGAGCTCCGCCCGCAGGGGCGGCCGGCGGCAAGCCCGCCGCTGCGCCCGGAATCGTGGGCGGCGGCATGACCAGCGTCGGCGTTTGCGTGCTGCCGAATCCCGGCGTCGTATCTGCACCGAAGCCAAGCTTGGAATCGATCTGCCGGCCGAGCAAGGAACTTGCCGTATTGGCCGTTGCAGCTTCCGCAGGCATGGTGGTCTCGGGCGCCAGCTGCGTGTCGGGCGCGACCGTTTCGCTTCCGCCCTTCGTCATCAACTTGGTCTTGTCGCCCACCATGTGTTGCATGGTGTCGAAATCCAAATCGGTGTTGCCAGGGCGCGTCACGGCAGCAACGGTCGGGCCGGTCGGTGCCGTCAGCGGCGGAGCCGCCGTGCCAAGGCGCAAGTCCGTCACGGGGCCGCGTACGCCTGTCGTGTCGCCGCCCGAAGCACCCGCATACAGCGGATTTGTCGGCTCGAGCGACTTGCCCATTTTGGCAGCGCGATCCCAATCTTCGCCGACACCGCCGGTACGATCGTGCAACTCCTGTGCAACCGCGTTGAACGAAGCCGTATCGCCGCGGCGCGAATAAATCTCGAGCAGCTTGACGCGCACCGCGTGCCGGTCGGGCTGCAGGCGCAGCGCTTCCTTGAGGATGTCCTCGGCCTGCTCCTCGCGACCGTAGGCCACGTAGACGTCGGCCTCGGCGACCGGGTCGACCTCGTTCGAGTCGAGCTGCGACGCCGCCGGAATGAAGCTCGAATTGAACGTGCTGGTTGCGCCGGTATCGACACTCTGGCCGCCAGCGGCGCCAAAGAGCGAGTTGGCCGCCATCGGATCGCCATCTACCTTGAATTGGTCTCCGCCACCGCGGCGCGAACGACGCCACACGCCTAAAGCCACGAGGAGCACTAGCAGGCCGACGGCCGCGCCGCCCAGAAGGAGCGGTTGATCGGTCAAGGTATCAAGGATGGTGGGCGAATCCGCCGGTGGCGCGCCTGCCGGCGCCGGCAATTTGGGTCCTTCCACCTTGGTCACTTCTGCAGGCTTTGGCGCCTCGGCAGTCTTCGCCGCCGTGGCCTTTTCCGCCGCCGCCCTGTCGGCCGCCGCTTTATCGGCCGCGGCCTTGTCTGCCGCAGCCTTCGCCGCCGCCAGTTGCTTGTCCGCGGCTGCCTTTTCGGCTGCTGCCTTGTCCGCAGCGGCCTTGTCGGCTGCGGCCCTGGCCGCCGCAAGTTTGTCCGAGGCTGCCTTGTCGGCGGCGGCTTTGTCGGCCGCTGCCTTGTCGGCCGCCGCTTTGGCCGCGGCTTGCTTGGCGGCGAGCTCGTTGGCCTTCTTGAGGTCTTCGTTCGCTTTCGCCAGCGCTGCGGCTCGTTCCTGCGCGTCCTTCAGAGCGCGCTGCTTGGCAACCTCTTCATCCTTCTTGGCTGCCGCGGCTACCGCGGCCTTCGCCGCCGCATCCGCCTTGGCAATCTTCAACTGGTCGCCGGACTTTTGGGCGGCGCTCTTGTCTTCCACCTTTGCGGTGACTTTGCCCGAACCCGCCGCGGCGGCCTGCTTCTCGGGAACCGGCGGCGCCGAAACGGTCGCCTGCGCGAGGCGGCTTCGATATGCCGCGAAGTCCGCGCTTTGCGCGGCGACTTCCTTATGCGCATCCGTCGGATTGACGCCACCCGCGGTATCCACCGAAGGTACCGAGAGGTCCGCGCCGGACCTCAGCAGGTTCATGTTGCCATTGATGAACGCACTCGGATTGGCCTGCAGCAAGGCCACGAGCATCTGGTCGAGCGATACGCTCGGGGCCTTCGTATCGAGCGCGATCTTGCTCAGTGTGTCGCCGGTCTTCACATGCACATTGCCGGTGGCGGCGACCGGCGCCGGGCGCTGCACCTGCTGGACCGGCGCCGGCGGCGGTGCGCTCATTTGCGGCACGGGCTGCGGTGCCGGGACCGACGGCGCAACCATCACCGGTGGCGGTGCCGAAGGTGCAGGCGCGGGCACCGGCTCGGGAGCGGGCGCGGCGGCCTGCGTTTGGGCAGGCGCCTGCGCGACTTCCGGCGCGGGCGCCGTGGTCGGTGCAATGATTTGCGGAGCCTGGTGCAAACCAGGGGGATCGAGCAACACCGTGTATTCCCGCAACACGCGGCCACTCGACCAGGTCAGCTCCAGCAGGAGATCCAGGTACGGCTCGTTGACTGCCTGCGCCGAAGTGATGTGCACGACATACGTGCCATCGGCGCGCGCTTCCAGATCGAAGCGCAGTTGCGTCAGGGCGGGGTTGAATTCGAGATTGGCCTGCTTGAAAGCGGCCGGCGTTGCAAGGCGCACCTGCAGGGACGGAGCTTCATCGCGCCCGACGGCGGGAACCTCGACGTCCGCACTCAGGGGCTGGCCGAGCTCCGAATGCACGCTCAGGCGTCCAAGCCCGGCGCCATGTGCGCGCGGCAGAAGAACGACCGCGAACGAGACAAACAACAACGCACCAAGCACGATTGCCTTGGTCGGTTTCGTCATTTGTTTCGTATTTCGTGCGACAAACGAGCCGCGCAACGCGGTTCGCTTTTGGTTTTCCAGCAGAGTAGGCATCAAAATTCGCGGCGGCACGAGCGCCTCCCCGGTCGGAGAAGTTGCGGTTTTCGAAAATAACATCAGACACTTACACGCGCAAGTTTAGAAAGACGAAGAAGTAGCGATCCGGGCGAATTCCCGGGTTGGAATACCGCATATTCGTGGCTTCAAGCCCGTTTTCCGGGCCAAGAGCACGCATTTCCTGGGCAATTCGGCTGTGGGCGCTGCTCGCTGTCGTCGTCTACTGACGATTGCCTTGGACAGACTGGTCGAGAAGGATTCGAAGCACACGGCGCAGTGGCTCGGCGGCGCCCCAAAGCAACTGATCGCCCACTGTAAACGCCGAGAGATACTCGCCGCCCATTGCCAGCTTGCGCAATCGGCCAATAGGCACATCGAGGGTACCGTTCACGCGCGCCGGCGTGAGATCGGCAACGCTTTCATCCTTGCGATTCGCAATCACCTTCGTCCAGCGATTGCCCGTACGCAGCATCTCTTCGACTTGCGCCAGCGGAACGTCGCGCTTGAGCTTGATCGTGAGCGCCTGGCTGTGGCAGCGCATCGCCCCGATGCGCACGCAGACGCCTTCCACGACGAGAGTTTTTGCGCCGCCCACGATCGCGTGGCCGCCGTCGCTTGCCTGCATCGGCGGACGCCCGAGGATCTTGTTTGCCTCGGCCCCGCCCTTCCACTCCTCGCGACTCACCCCGTTGCCAAGGTCCTTGTCGATCCAGGGGATGAGACTGCCGGCAAGCGGTACGCCGAACTGCTCGTGCGCGAAGTCCGGGCCCAGCATCGTCGCGCTCACGGCGCGATCGATGTCGAGGATGGCGGAATCGGGATCGGCGAGGCGGGAACGCACGCTGTCATGCAGCTGCCCCATCTGCCGCAGCAGTTCGCGCATGTGCTGCGCACCCGCGCCGGACGCCGCCTGGTAGGTCATCGCGGTGACCCATTCGATGGCGTCGGCTTTGAGCAGGCCATCGAGCGCCATGAGCATGAGGCTGACCGTGCAGTTGCCGCCGATGAAATCGCGCACGCCCGCATCGAGCCCCGCGCGAATCACGGGCAGGTTCACGGGGTCGAGCACGATGACCGCGTCCGGACGCATGCGCAGCGTCGAGGCGGCGTCGATCCAGTAGCCCTTCCATCGCGCGGCGCGCAGCTTGGGGTGCACTTCCTGCGTGTAGTCGCCGCCCTGGCAGGAAACGATGCAGTCGCAGGAAGCCAGGGCATCGACATCGAAGGCGTCGAGCAGGCGCTGGCTCGCGCCAGGCACCAGTGGTGCCGATCCGCCCGACTGGGAGGAGGAAAAAAACACGCTCTGGATATGCGCGAAATCGCCTTCGGCCTGCATGCGCTCGCGCAGCACCGATCCGACCATGCCGCGCCAACCGACAAACCCGACCTTCATGACTTCCTTCCGATCCGTTGGAGGTCAACGTCTTGATGGACGTCGGCCTTCGACTTTACTTCTTGAGTGCCGCAACGACGGCATCGCCCATTGCCGTCGTCGAAATCGCCTTCTCGCCGCCACGTGCCAGGTCCGCGGTGCGCAGGCCCGACCGCAACACCGATTCGACGGCATGTTCGATGCGCGCTGCCAACGCCTCCTCCCGCAAGGTAAACCGCAGCATCATCGCCGCGGAGAGGATGGTGGCGAGCGGGTTGGCCAAGCCCTTGCCGGCGATGTCGGGTGCGGAGCCGTGGATCGGCTCGTACAAGCCCTTGTTGTTTTCGTCCAGCGAAGCCGATGGCAGCATGCCGATGGAACCGGTCAGCGCGGAGGCCTCGTCGGAAAGAATGTCGCCGAACATATTGCCCGTCACGATCACGTCGAACTGCTTGGGTGCTCGCACGAGCTGCATGGCGGCGTTGTCGACCAGCATGTGGCTGGTTTCGACGTCCGGATACTCGTGCGCGACCTCCGAAACGACGTCGCGCCAGAACTGCGTGGTTTCGAGCACGTTGGCCTTGTCGACCGAACAAACCCGCTTGCCGCGCAGCCGCGCCGCGCGATAGGCGACGTGGGCGATGCGCCGCACTTCGCTCTCGCGGTAGCGCATGGTGTCGAAGCCCTCGCGCTCGCCAGACTCCAGCGTGCGCACGCCGCGTGGCTGGCCGAAGTAGATGTCGCCCGTGAGCTCGCGAATGATGAGGATATCGAGGCCCTCGACGATCTCGGACCGTAGCGCGGACGCACCCTCCAGTCCGGGGTAGATCCGCGCGGGGCGCAGGTTGGCGAACAGGCCCAGTTCCTTGCGCAGGCGCAGCAGGCCTTGCTCGGGGCGCTGGGCACGCGGTGCCTTGTCGTATTGCGGGCCGCCGACGGCACCGAACAGCACGGCGTCGCTGGCGCGCGCAAGCGCGAGTGTTGTCGGCGGCAGAGGATCGCCCGTGCGGTCGACGGCGATGCCGCCGACATCGGCGGCCTGCGTTTCCAGCCGCAAGCCATCGGCCTCGAGCGCACGCAGGACTTTCAACGCCTCGGCCACGACTTCCGGACCGATACCGTCACCAGGCAGGACTGCGATCTTCATAAGGGTCGACTACCGCGAAAGTAGGGAGGAAGGGGACCGAGCCAGCCAGGGGAATCGGCCCAGGCGCGCTTCCTCGAACGCACGTATCTCGTCGGAATGGCGCAAGGAAAGATCGATGTCGTCCCAGCCGTTGAGCAGGCATTGCTTGCGAAACGGGTCGACATCGAAGCCGAAGTCCAGGCCCCCGCCACCATGCACCTGCTGCTCGCCCAGGTCGATGACGAGTTGAAAACCCGGCTGCAGCGCGACGACCTGGAACAGTCGGTCCACCGCGGACTCCTCCAGCACGACCGGCAGGATGCCGTTCTTGAAACAGTTGTTGAAGAAGATGTCGGCGAAACTCGGCGCGACGATCGCGCGCAAGCCGTATTCCGCGATGGCCCACGGCGCGTGCTCGCGACTCGAACCGCAGCCGAAATTGCGCCGCGCAAGCAGGATGGTCGCCGCGCGATAGCGCGGCTGGTTGAGCACGAACTCCGGGTTCGGCACGCGTTGCGCGGGATCCTGTCCCGGCTCGCCGCGATCCAGGTAGCGCCACTCATCGAAGAGGTTCACGCCGAAGCCGGTGCGCTGGATCGATTTTAGGAATTGCTTCGGGATGATCTGGTCGGTATCGACGTTGGGGCGGTCCAACGGCGCGACCAGACCTTGATGACGCGTGAAGGCTTGCATGATTCGGCTCGACTGGTTTCGTCCTGGCTGGGGTTCGTGCCGCCCGGGGTTCAGGACAGGATGCGGCGCACGTCGACGAAGCGACCAGCGATCGCGGCGGCGGCGGCCATCATCGGGCTGACCAGGTGCGTGCGCCCGCCCGGCCCCTGGCGACCCTCGAAATTGCGATTCGACGTGGAGGCACAGCGCTCGCCCGGTTCGAGGCGATCTTCGTTCATGCCCAGGCACATCGAACAGCCCGGTTCGCGCCATTCGAAGCCGGCCTGGACGAAGACCTTGTCCAGCCCCTCGGACTGCGCTTGCGCCTTTACGAGGCCCGAGCCCGGCACGACCATGGCGAGCTTGACGTTCGGCGCGACGTGCCGCCCCTGGACCACGCGCGCTGCCGCACGCAGGTCCTCGATGCGCGAATTGGTGCAGGAGCCGATGAACACCTTGTCGATCGCGATGGCGTCGATCGCCGTACGCGGCTGCAGTCCCATGTACTGCAAAGCACGCTCCATGCCGGCACGCCGCACGGGATCCTTCTCGGCGTCCGGATCGGGCACCGCGCCGCCGATCGGCACGACCATTTCGGGCGACGTGCCCCAGCTCACCTGTGGCTCGAGCGTGCGTGCGTCGATCTCGACGACCCGGTCGAAGCGCGCGCCCGCGTCGCTGTGCAGCGTGCGCCAATGCGAAACCGCCAGATCCCAGTCGGGACCCTTGGGCGCCATGGGACGGTTGCGAACGTATTCCAAGGTGCGCTCGTCGACCGCAACGAGCCCGGCGCGCGCACCCGCCTCGATCGCCATGTTGCACAAGGTCATGCGCGCTTCGATCGAGGAGTTGCGAATCGTGGATCCGCCGAATTCGATCGCGCTGCCGGTGCCGCCGGCCGTGCCGATGCGCCCGATCAAGGCCAGCGCCAGGTCCTTCGTGCCGACGCCGCGGCCGAATTCTCCATCCACGCGCACCAGCAGGTTCCTGGATTTACGCGCGAGCAAGGTCTGCGTCGCGAGCACGTGTTCGACCTCGGAAGTGCCGATGCCGAACGCCAGGGCGCCCAGCGCCCCGTGGGTGCTGGTGTGCGAATCGCCGCACACGAGCGTCATTCCGGGAAGGGTTGCGCCCTGCTCCGGCCCGACCACGTGGACAATGCCCTGGCCGCGATCGAGGAACGGAAAGTACGCAGCGGCACCGAACGCACGGATATTGGCGTCGAGCGCCTTGATCTGGGCGCGGGACGTCGGATCGGCGATGCCCTCCAACCCGTGCTCCCATCCGCGCGTAGGCGTGTTGTGGTCGGCGGTTGCGACGATGGAGCTGGCACGCCAGGGTTTTCGACCGGCAGCGCGCAGGCCATCAAACGCCTGGGGGCTCGTCACCTCGTGAACGAGGTGACGGTCGATGTACAGCAAGGCCGTGCCGTCGGGTTCCACGCGAACGACATGTTCGTCCCACAACTTGTCGTACAACGTACGCGGACCAGCCATTTGTACCGAACCCGGAGACTTTTGCCAGAGGGATGGCAATTATAGCGGCGGCACCTCGTGGCGGACATCGGCGTTCTGCGCACGGTGCAGCAAGGCGTGGTCCATCAATACCAGCGCCAGCATCGCCTCCGCGATCGGCGTCGCGCGAATCCCGACGCAAGGGTCGTGGCGCCCCTTGGTTTCCACGGTCACCGCCTCGCGCGCGCGGTTGATCGAGCGGCGCGCCAGGCGGATGCTGGAGGTGGGCTTGAGCGCGATCGAGACATCGATGTCCTGACCGGTCGAAATCCCGCCCAGTACCCCGCCAGCATGATTGGTCAGGAAGCCTTCGGGCGTCATTTCATCCCCATGCTCCGTTCCACGCTGCGTCACGACGCCAAAGCCACTGCCGATTTCCACGCCTTTCACGGCGTTGATCCCCATCATGGCCGCGGCGATATCCGCGTCCAGTTTGCCCGCGAGCGGCGCGCCCAGCCCGACCGGCACCGAATGCGCGCATACCCGCACGCGCGCACCGCACGAATCGCCTGCCTTGCGCAGGGCATCCATCGCCTCTTCCAGCGCGGGGACGATGCCGGCGTTGGGTGCGAAGAAAGGATTGCGCCCCACCTCTTCCCAGTCCTCGAACGCAATCGCGATTTCGCCCAGTTGCTGCAGATGGCCTCGAATGGCGGTGCCGTACTTCTCGCGCAACCACTTGCGTGCGACCGCCCCCGCCGCCACCATCGGCGCCGTCAGGCGCGCGGAGGAGCGTCCACCTCCCCGCGGATCGCGAAAGCCGTACTTGCGCCAATAGGCGTAGTCCGCGTGGCCCGGCCGGAAGGTGTCGACGAGATCGTCATAGTCCGAACTGCGCTGGTCCTGGTTGCGGATCAGCAGCGCGATCGGGGTGCCGGACGTGCGGCCCTCGAACACGCCCGAAAGGATCTCGACGCCGTCGGATTCGCGCCGCTGGGTGACATGCCGGGACGTGCCGGGCTTGCGCCGGTCCAGGTCGGGTTGAATATCCGCGGCCGACAGTTCCATGCCAGGTGGGCAACCGTCGATCACGCAGCCGATCGCGGGCCCGTGCGACTCGCCGAAGTTGGTGACGCAGAACACGCGTCCGAATGTCGAATGGCTCATGGGGCCGATTTTACGTTCACTGCCCGCAGAGCACCGCGACCACTTCCTGCAGGTGCTCCGGACTTGCCAGTTCCGGCGCCATCGGCGGGCCGACGGCGATCGTCACATGCGCGCTGACCCCGCGGCGCAGCTTGCGCAGCAGCCGCGACCCAGGCGCGTAGCTGAACAGCGAGCCCCACAGGCCGCGCAGGCCGATCGGGATCACCGGGACCGGGTTCTCGTTCAAGGCGCGCACCAGGCCCGGACGAAAGCGCGCAAGTCGTCCATCGCGGGTGAGACCGCCCTCCGGAAAAATGCAGACGAGCCCACCCGCGCGAAGTTCCTCGCCGACCTGGGCGAAGGCACGTTCCATGAGCGCGGCATCGTCGCGCGCCGACGCGATCGGTATGGCGCGTACCTGGCGGAACAGCCACGAAAGCACGGGCAATTCGAAGATCGACCGGTGCACGACGAAACGGATCGGGCGCGGACTCACGGCAAGAATCAGCACCGCATCGACGTACGAAACGTGGTTGGCGACGATCAGCGCGGGCCCACGCGCGGGAATGCGCTGTGCATCGATCGTGCGTACCCGATACAGGGCGTTGGCCAGCACCCAGGCAAGGAAGCGCACGAGGAATTCTGGGACCTGCAGGTAGATGAAAGTCGCCACGGCGGCATTGAGCAGTGCCGTCAGGAGGAACAACTGCGCGATGCTCGCCCCGAAGACATGCAGGACGACCAAGGCATAGCCATTTGCGACGATCATGAACAAGGCGTTGAGGATGTTGTTGGCGGCGATGATGCGTGCACGATGTTCCGGTGGGCAGCGGGTCTGGATCAGCGCGTACAAGGGCACGCTGTACAGGCCGGCGCACGCCGACAGCGCGAAGAGGTCGAACAAGACGCGCAGGTGCGACGGATGTCCGAGGAACTCCTCGAGGCCCATGAGGCGACCGAGCGGCGCGTCCGGAATGGCGAAGGTAAGGTCCACTCCGAAGGCCGTCATGCCGATCGAGCCCAAGGGCACGAGCCCGATCTCCAGGCGCCGCCGCGACAGGCGGTCGCACGCCAGCGAGCCCAGGGCAATGCCGAACGTGAACATCGCCAGCAGCAAGGTGGCGACTTGGGCGCCACCCCCCAGCACGTCCCGTGCGAATACCGGGAATTGCGTGAGGAACAGCACGCCGAAGAACCACAGCCAGGAAATGCCCAGCATGCCCAGGAAGACGATGTGCTTGTCGACCGCGATCCGCATGTTGCTGGTGAACATGCGCAAGGGATTGAGGTCGATGGCAAGTTGCGGATCGACCGGCGGAGTCGCCGGAATGAACAGGCTGGCCAACAGCCCCAGGGCGGCGATCGCGACGCACGCGCAAGACGCGATGACCGGACCTTGCGGACCCAGGTCGACGAGGATGCCCCCCAGCAGGTTGCCCAGGAGGATCGCGACGAACGTACCCATCTCGATGACCCCATTGCCACCGACGATTTCGCCGGGGGCAAGGTGTTGCGGCAGGTAGGCGTACTTGGCGGGGCCGAAGATCGTCGAATGCACGCCCATCAGGAAGGTGCAGGCAAGGAGCACCGAAAAGCGCTCGCCCACGAAGCCCCAAAGGCCGAGCAGCATGATGCCGACTTCGAGCACCTTGACTGCGCGCATGATCCGCGACTTGTCGAACTTGTCCGCAAGCTGCCCGCTTGTTGCAGACAGCAGCACGAAGGGCAGGATGAACGCAGCGGCGATCAGGTTGGCCGCGGTGGATGCGTCGATCTCCGCAAAGGACGCGCCACGGTACGTGACGACGAGCGTGAACGCGAACTTGAAGACATTGTCGTTGGCGGCGCCGCCGAACTGGGTCCAGAAATAGGGTGCGAAGCGCCTTTCCCGCAGCAATGCGAGCGCGCTGGCGCTCATCCGAGGATTGCGCGCGCCAGTTCCACGCCCGAGACGAAGGCGGATTCGATCCGCGCTCCGCCACACCAGTCTCCCGCCACGCCGATCACGCTCCCCTCGTCCCAGAGAAAGTGCTCCGCCAGCGCGCCGTCGGGCGTAGCCGTGCGCCAGTATTGCGCAACACAGGACTTTTGCGCCAGCGGGCGCGCCAGACGGGCTGCAAATGCGCGCTGCATCCAGCGTGCCGCATCGTCCGGTGCCAGGTTCGCGAAATTGTTGGACCACGTCGAGCGGGCTTGCAGCACCCAGCGTTCCGCCACGGCACCGCTGGAACGACGCCCGGGCAGCGAGCTGGCGCGCGCCGCCCACGAAAGGATGGGGTCGTCGTGAATGAAGGCTCCATCGAACTCCACGCCGCTTGGGCGCGAAAGCGCCAGGCGTGCGGTCCAGCACGAATCCCAACTGACGCCGACGAGGCGTGCCGCGAACTCGGCGTGCGCTTGCAGCAAGGGCAGCGCATGGACGGAAGGAATCGCCAGGACGACGCCATCGAATCCGCTGATGCCCAGTTGGCGCTCATTGCCGTCGAACAGGCACCACATGTCCGACATGCGCACGACCCGCCCGATCGGCGCATTGCAGACGATGTCGAGGCCGCGCGCGAGAAATTCCGGGATGCTTTGCATCGACGGCACGGGCACGAAGCGCAGGCCGCCATCCTGCACGGCGTGCTCGCGCCCGTGATTCATCTCGACAAGCGGTCCTTCCCACGTACGCACCAGGTCCGCCTCGACCCAGCGGCGCAGCTCCTCGGCAAAGACCGCGCTCTGCACCGTGAAGAATTGCGCGCCCACATCGTATAGTCCGCCGTCGGCCTGCACGCTGCAGGCACGGCCGCCCACTCCGGGGCGCATTTCGAAGACGGTTGCGCGCATGCCCCCGGCCGCAAGCGAGCGCGCGCAGGCCAAGCCGGCGATGCCGGCTCCGATTACGGCAAAGTGCAGCTGGGGCGATCGGCGGGCGCTTGGGTCGCCCATCAACCGCTAACACTCTCCACTTGCGGCCAATCGTGGATGTAATTCTTCAGCATTCGGTTTTCAAAGCCCTGTTCTTCCAGCACGGCGCGCGCCACGTCGTGAAAGGAGATGACGCCGGCCAAGGTGTCGCCATCCATCACGGGAATGTACCGAACCCGGCTTTCGAGCATGATCCGGCGCAGGTCGTTGAGATCCGTCTTGGCATCGACACGATTGGGATTGGCATTCATGAATTCGCCGACGAGTCCCTTGCCGATCCGGCCGTCATGGGAGCGCAGCACCTGGAACACTTCGCGAAACGTGAGCATCCCGGCGAGACGCCCATGATCCATCACGACAACCGAGCCGATGTCGTACTCGGCCATGGTTTGCACGGCGGACCACAGGCTCGCGTCCGGGGTCACCGTATAAAGTGCATTGCCCTTCGCACGTAACACGTCGCTTGCGTTCATCAGCGTCTCCTGCAAGAACGTCGGACAGCACATCCGGCATTCGCCACGATACGACAAAGTAGGTGGAACGGGAATCTCTTCCTTGCAGGCAGGCGCTTGCTGCGACGCCACACATCGCGGAGTCGAAATCCATCGCAAGTCGAGTGATTTCCGTGCTGCACCAGGCCCCGGCATAATCGCGCTGTTGCGGTGCCCTTGGTTTTCATGCAATCCACCCTTCCCTGCCCGCACGCTTAGAACATTTTCATGGACGCGCGCGCCGACCTCTACGCCCCGATCGAGCCCTATGAAAGCGGGATGCTCGCCCTCGACGACATCCACACCATGTACTGGGAGACGAGCGGAAATCCCAACGGGGTTCCCGTCGTCTTCCTGCACGGCGGTCCGGGCGGTGGCTGTGCGCCCGAGCATCGCCGGTTCTTCGATCCGAGCTTTTACCGGGTTGTCCTTTACGACCAACGCGGCGCGGGCGCGTCGACGCCATTCGCGGAGGCGGCGAACAACACGACCCCCTTGCTTGTCGCGGACCTGGAGCGGCTGCGGGAATTCCTCGGCATCTCGCAGTGGCTCCTGTTCGGGGGATCCTGGGGCAGCACGCTGGCTCTTGCGTATGGCCAGGCCCATCCGCAGCGCTCCCTGGGCTTCATCCTGCGGGGCGTCTTTCTCGGGCGACCCAGCGAGGTCGAGTGGTTCTTCCACGGCGCCCGGCAGATCCATCCGGAGGCTTCGCGACGCTTCGTCGAAATGCTGCCCGAGGCCGAACGTGGCGACATCCTCAAGGGCTATTTGCGGCGCCTGTTCGACCCGGATCCGCAGGTCCACATGCCCTTCGCGCGTGCCTGGAGCGAATACGAGGGCACGTGCTCGACGCTCGTGCCCAACCCCGAGCTGGTGCGGGAGTTTTCGGATGACGCGCTGGCGCTGGCGCGCCTCGAGGCGCATTTTTTCGCGCACCACTGTTTCCTCGCGCCCAACCAGTTGCTGGCGAACCTGTATCGAATCCGCCATCTGCCTGCGGCGATCGTTCATTCGCGCTATGACGTCGTTTGCCCCATCGTCAGCGCCGACGAACTCGCGCGCGCATGGCCGGGAGCGCGCTACACCGTGATCGCGGACGCCGGCCATTCGGTGTGGGAACCATCGGTACGCGCGGCCGTCGTGCGCGAGGTGGAAATCTTCAAGCGGCGGGTGGCTGCGCCGCCGGTGCGCACGGTGGCGCGTGCCCGCTGACGCGGGAGGGCTGTCGGCGGGAGACGAGCCTGCGGCATTCCCGCCGGCGGCCATCGTCATGTTTGTATTGGCGGTCGTGCTCGCATGGAGCGCGCTGCCCGCCTTGCTGCAACCCATCCCACACGCCGACAACGTCGAACAGCTGAACTGGTCGCATGCCGTCCAGTGGGGCTACCTCAAGCACCCTCCGATGCCGACCTGGTTGCTGGCGGCAGGAATCGCCCTTTTCGGGCCCAGTGCCTACCTCACCTATGCGCTGGCGATGTGCTGCGTCGGCGCGACGCTCCTCATTCTTTGGCGCTGCGCGCGCGAATTCCTGGACGCCGATGCCGCCGTACTGGTCGTCCTGCTGACCAGCGCCGATTACTACCTGATGGGTCGCGGCTCCTTTCTCAACCACAACACCGTGATGCTGCCCTTTGTTGCCGCCAGCGCCTGGGCGGTCCTGCGCATCCTGCGGTCGGGTGAAGGATGGGCCTGGATCGTATTGGGCCTGGCGCAAGCCTTCGGTCTGCTCACGAAGTATCAGATGGCCGTTGTCATTGCGGCCAACGGCACCGCCTTGCTCGCCCTGGGAGCCTGGCGCCGGCCGCGCTTTGCCTTGCACCTCACGCTTGCGAGCCTGTGCACGATCCTGCCCCTGCTGCCGCACGTGGCGTGGCTGGAGCAGAACCAGTTCTCGACCTTTACGTATGCAGGTCACAGCCTGCTGGCCGACCTGCCCCTGGGGCAACGCGTCGTGCATACCCTTGGATTCCTCTTGCAGCAGGTCGGCCGGCTGGCTCCGGCGATCCTGGCATTCGGACTTGCGCTGCTCCTGCAACGCGCAAGCAAAGGAGGATCGAGCGCGCACGACAAGGCGGGCGCTGCGGCTCCGGTATGGGGCGACGAGGCATGGGGAAGAAGCGCGCAGCGTGCCGTCGCGATACTTGCCTGGACGCCGCTCGTATTCATCGTCCTGCTCTCGACGCTCGGCGGGGTCGCCTTGCAGAACCACTGGGGCGCATCGTCCACGCTGCTGCTGCCCTTGTTCGCAGTCGCGCGCTTGCGCGCCTGGCGACTGCCTCCGGTTCGCTGCGCCTGGGTTGCGACCTTCGTCCTGCACGCGGCGGCAGTCGCATGGAACGCCGTTGCCGCCGCGCGCGCTCCGGACTTCCATCATTCCTTTGCCGCACAACCGTTGGCAGCCATGGCGCTCGCGCATTGGCAGGAAAAGCAGCCGGGACTGCCGCAAGTCGTGATCGGGCCCGACTGGGAAGCCGGTGCGATCGCGTTGGAACTGCCTTCGCACCCGCCCGTCATAGCAAGCGGCGACCGGCGCCAGGCGCCGTGGGTCAGTGACGAGCGCCTCGCCGCCTGCGGCGCATTGGTGTTGTGGCGACCGGACCAACCGGCGGAACAGCAGATCGGCTTGGGCTTCGTGCAGGCGATCCGCGATCCGATCCGCCTGCACACCATCGTGCCGGGCGGGCGCGAATCGCAGATTGCGGCAGGCATCCTGCCGCCAACCGGCGGCACTTGCGCTGCGCGATGAATCGCCTTCCCCTGCGCCATCGCATGCTAACTTCGCGCCGATGAACGCTTCGATCGACCCGGCTCCGACCGGTCGGGTCCTGCGCCGTCTGCTCGTCTTTGCCCGGATCGTCGATCGCTGCAACGAATGGATCGGCTGGATCGCGGCCGGTGCCGTCCTCGCGACTTGCCTCATCAGTGCCGGCAACGCCGTCATCCGCTACGGCTGGGACATTTCGTCCAACGCCTGGCTCGAGATCCAGTGGTACCTGTTCGCCGTCACGGTCATGCTGGGCGCTCCCTACGTCCTGCGGCGCAACGAGCATGTGCGCGTGGATATCTTCTATTCACGCCTCACGCCCAAGGGACAGGCGCGGCTCGACCTCTTCGGCCTGGTCTGCTTCCTGATGCCGATGGTCGTGCTGCTCGCCGTTCTTTCCTGGCCGATATTCGAGCGCGCCTACGTGAGCGGCGAGGTTTCGTCGAACGCGGGCGGACTGGTGCGCTGGCCCGCGCTGGCCCTGCTCCCGCTCGGATTCGCGTTGCTGGGCATCCAGGCACTCGCGGAAATCATCAAGCGCATCGCCTTCCTGATGGGGCACGGCGACATCGACGCCCAGTACGAAAAACCGCTGCAATGAGGATCGAGAACTTTCCGCCGGTCATGTTCGCCGGCCTCGTCCTGGTCATGCTGCTTGGCTATCCGGTCGCCTTCTCCCTGGCGGCTCTTGGCCTGGGTTGTGCCGCGTTCGCGATCGCCATGGGCTGGTTCGAGCCCGTGTTCCTCGTGAATCTGCCGCTGAATGTCTTCAACATCCTATCCAACGACTTGTTGCTCGCGATTCCCTTTTTCACCTTGATGGGCAGCATCCTGGAGAAGTGCGGTCTCGCCGAGGACATGCTCGATTCGATGGGCCAACTCTTCGGCACCGTTCGCGGCGGCTTGGGCTACTCGGTCATCATCGTCGGCTTCATCCTGGGCGCAATCACCGGAACCGTCGCGGGGCAGATCATCGCCATGGCGCTCATTTCGATGCCGGTGATGATGCGCTACGGATACAACCTGCGCTACACGACGGGCGTCCTCGCAGCGTCCGGGACCATCACGCAGCTCGTGCCGCCGTCTCTCGTGCTCATCGTGCTCGCCGACCAGCTGGGGCGTTCGGTCGGCGACATGTACAAGGGAGCATGGGGACCTTCGCTGCTCCAGGTCCTGATTTTCGCGGTCTACACCTTCGTGCTCGGGATTTTCCGGCCCGAGCACGTGCCGGGCGTCGACAAATCGACGCGCACGCAGACCGGATTGCGCCTGTGGCTGCGCTGCCTGCGCGGGATCGTGCCATCGGCCATCCTGATCTTCGCCGTGCTCGGCAGCATGGGCGGCCTGCCCGGCATGGATACCGCGATCTGCACGCCTACGGAAGCGGGTGCAATGGGCGTCGTCGGCGCGCTGGTGCTGGCCGCCCTGCATGGGCGCCTCACCTGGCCCCTTCTGCGCGACTCGATGCACGGCACGATGCGCATCACGGCCATGGTCGTATTCATCCTCATCGGCGCGCGCGTCTTCTCGCTCGTGTTTCAAGGCGTCGACGGCGCGCATTGGATCGCGCAGCAGCTGAGTTCGCTGCCGGGCGGGCGCATCGGCTTCCTGATCTTCATCAACGTCTTCATCTTCTTCCTGGCGTTTTTCCTCGATTTCTTCGAGATCGCATTCATCATCATCCCGATGATCGGACCCGTCGCCGACAAGATGGGAATCGACCTCATCTGGTTTGGCGTCATGCTCTGCGTGAACATGCAGACGAGCTTCATGCATCCACCCTTCGGCTTTGCGCTGTTCTACCTGCGCGGCATTGCGGACACGCTCTTCCAGGAAAAGCGCATTCCGCGCCCGGTGCCATCCGCGGACATCTACTGGGGCGCGCTGCCCTGGGTGGGGATGCAGCTCATCCTGGTCGTCATCGTGATCTTCGTGCCCAAGTCGGTCACGATCTTCCTGGACCGGCCGGTGCAGCTGGACCTGAACAAGGTGCAGATCGACGCGCCCGCGCCGCAAGCGCCGCAAAACGACCAGAACCTGGACGAACTGTTCAAGCGCAGCGCACCGAAACAGGACGCCCACTGATGGGATTGCCGAAGCCCACCTGTTAGATATACTTTATTATCAATGTATATCTTAAAGGGCGGCCATGCAGGTCTCGAAATGGGGTAACAGTCTCGCGATCCGCTTGCCGGCGGCCGTCGTCGAGGTTCTGCGCCTGAAGGAAGGCGACGAAATTGAAATCCAGGTCGCGGCGGCGCGCGTGCTCGAGGTCGCGCGCAAGCCCTCGCCCGTTGAGCTACTGACGCGACTGCGCAAATATCGCGGCAAATTGCCGGCCGACTTCAAGTTCGACCGGCTAGAGGCCAATGCCCGGTATTGAGGTTTTTTTCGATACCAACGTCCTGTTGTATCTCGTCGGTTCCGAGCCGCGAAAGGCGGACCGCGCGGAGGCATTGCTGGCCGACGGAGGCAACGTGTCCGTCCAGGTGTTGAACGAATTTGCCAACGTAGCCCGCGGCAAGCGCGCCTTGCCTTGGGCGGCGATTCACGAAATCCTGGGAGTCGTCCGGGCACTTTGCCGCGTGCATCCCCTGACCGTCGCGACGCACGATCGAGCCTGCAGCATCGCGCAGCGTCATTCCTTTTCGCTGTTCGATTCCTTGATCCTTGCATCGGCCCTGGAAACGGGGAGCCGAATACTGTATTCCGAAGATATGCAGTCGGGTCAGATCATTGAACGCCAGTTGACCGTTCAGAATCCCTTCCGCTGAGAAGCTTCCGCTGGATCTCGACGCTCAGAACGCCCAACAGGAACACCCGAGCGCTCCCCAAAATCCGTTCGCTTCCCGATCGGCAACAGGCACCCGGGAACGCGCGCCATGATTGTGACCATGGACCGCGCAGGCGCGCGCGCACGAACAGGAAAGGTTTGCACCGGCAAAGTCGCCATCCTTTGCAAATCGACTGCCGTAATTGACCGGAGACCAATCGGGCATGGCGGCGGGCATCGGCGGGTCGAGATCGCGGAATTCGCGCTCCGCGTACACGACCTTTCCACCGACGACCGTCAGTACAGAAACGATCCGGCGGATCTGCGCATCGGGAACCGCAAAATAGTCATCCGAGAGAATCGCGAAATCCGCGAACTGACCTTCGACGATCTGCCCCTTGCGACCCTGCTCGCTCGAGAACCAGGTATTGGCCTGCGTGTACAGGCGCAGCGCGGTCGTGCGATCCAGGCGATTTTCCTCGGTGTACAAAGCCGTTCCGCCAACGGTGTTGCCCGTCGTAAGCCAGTACAGGCAAGTCCAGGGATCGTAGCTGGCGACGCGGGTCGCATCCGTCCCGGCTCCGACGTGCACGCCGAGCTCGAGCATGCGCTTGACGGGCGGGGTGCGTCGCGCCATCGCGGCGCCGTATCGTTCGACGAAATATTCACCCTGGTACGCCATGCGGTGCTGTATCGCCACGCCTCCGCCCAGGCGCGCAATCCGTTCGAGATTGCGATCCGACACGGTTTCGGCGTGATCGAAGAACCAGGGCAGGCCCGCCAGGGGAATCTCGCGATCGATCTTCTCGAACACGTCCAGGGCACGCCCGATCGTTTCGTCATACGTTGCGTGCAGGCGCCAGGGCCAGCGCCGGGCGGCCAGCACGCGCACGACGGCTTCGAGTTCCGCCTCCATCGTGGAAGGTGCGTCGGGCCGCGGCTCTCGGAAGTCCTCGAAGTCGGCGGCGGAATACACCAACATTTCCCCGGCGCCATTGAGGCGGTACCAATCGTCGCCGTCGCCGCTTCGCGCATTGCCGGTCCAACGCAGGAAATCCGCGAGCTCTTCCTTCGGCTTTTGCGTGAACAGGTTGTACGCGATCCGCAAGGTGAGTTGGCCATCCTTGCGCAGATCCTCGATCACCCGGTAATCGTCGGGGTAGTTCTGAAAACCTCCGCCCGCGTCGATCACAGAGGTCAGGCCCAATCGATGCAACTCGCGCAGGAACTGGCGGGTCGAATTGCGCTGGTATTCATAAGGCAGCTTCGGGCCTTTGGCGAGGGCCGAATAAAGCAGCGTGGCATTCGGACGCGCGAGCAGCAGGCCCGTCGGCGTGCCACTCGCGTCGCGCACGATCTCGCCGCCCGGCGGATTGGGCGTGTCCCGCGTATAGCCCGCCGCACGCAGCGCGGCCCCATTGAGCAAGGCGCGGTCGTACAGATGCAGGAGGAATACCGGCGTGTCGGGGGCGACCGCATTGAGCTCGTCGATTGTCGGCAGCCGCTTTTCCGCAAACTGATGCTCCGTAAAACCGCCGACAACCCGCACCCACTGCGGCGCCGGCGTGCGCGCGACCTGTTCGCGCAGCAGGCGCATGGCATCGCTCAACGAGGCAAGGCCGTCCCAACGCAGCTCCAGGTTGTAGTTCAGGCCGCCCCGGATGACGTGGATATGCGAATCGATCAGGCCTGGAATCAGGCGCCGGCCGCGCGCATCGACAAGCTGCGTGCCTTGACCGGCGTGCCGCATCGCATCGGCCTCGTCACCGACTGCAAGCAACAAGCCATCGCGGACCGCGAGCGCGTCGGCGAAGGGCCGTCGCGGGTCCAGTGTCGTGATACGCGCGTTGCGTACGACCAGGTCCGCCTTTTGCATGCCGGCCCGACCCCCTAGAGCTTCTGTGCCTGCATGAAATTGTCGAACCCGGCCTCGGCAAACCGGAACCACAGGTTCTCGTCGCGACGAAAGGTGTTGTAGTCCTGGTAGACCTTCTTCCAGTTCGGGTTCTTCGCCGAAAGCTCGTCGTAGTACTCCATCGAAACCTTGAAAGCCGCCTCCATCATGTCGCGCGGGAACGGACGCAGCTTGGTGCCGCCCGCGTACAGCTCCTTCAACGCGATCGGGTTCTTGACGTCGTAGTTGGCTTGCATGTCGACATGGACGTGCGCCGCGGCAGTCTCGACCATCGCCTGGTATTCCTTGGGCAATGCATCCCATGCCTTGGTGTTGATGAAGAAGTCGAGTTGCGCGCCGCCCTCCCAGAAGGAGGGGTAGTAGTAATAGGGCGCGATCTTGTTGAAGCCCAGCTTGAGGTCGTCGTAAGGGCCGACCCACTCGGCAGCATCGATCGTGCCCTTCTCGAGCGCGGGATAGATATCGCCCCCGGGGATGTTCTGCGGTACGCCGCCGATGCGCTCGATGATCCGGCCGCCGAATCCGCCGATGCGCATTTTCACGCCCTTCATGTCGGCGAGCGACTTGATCTCCTTGCGGAACCAGCCGCCCATCTGCGCGCCGGTCTCGCCGCCTGGAAAATTGATCATGTTGTAGTTGCGGTAGAACTCGCGCATCAGCGAGAGGCCATTGCCGTGGTACATCCAGGCAGTGGTTTGACGCGAATTCAGTCCGAAGGGGATGGCGCAACCCAGGGCGAAGGTCTCGTCCTTGCCGAAAAAGTAATAAGCGGCCGTCTGCGCGCACTCGACAGCGCCCTGCTGCACGGCGTCGACCACGCCGAACGCGGGCGTGATCTCGCCCGCAGCGTGCACCGAGATCTGGAACCTGCCGTCGCTCATTGCGGCAATCTGTCGCGCAAACAGCTCCGCCCCGCCGAAGATGGTGTCCAGGTTCTTCGGGAAGCTCGAGACGAGGCGCCAGCGCACGTTTCCTGCAGCGCCAATGGCCGGGGCCGCAAGTGCGGTCGATGCAAGCGCGGCACCGGCGCCTGCGCGCGCGAGGAATTTTCTTCTCTGCATGGAATCTCCTTGTTTGTCTTCTGTCCCCCAAGGCTCGCGCCTCCTGGGGTGCGGGAGAGGGAATTGAATTCTATGCGTTCGCGTTCGTCACGCGAACCGCGACGCGCAACTCATGTTCCCCGCCGCCCTGCACAACGCCGCGCAAGGGTGCCACATCGCCATAGTCGCGTCCGCAGGCGAGCCGGATATGGCCGGTACCGGGTATCGCGTCATTGGTCGGATCCAATTCCACCCAGCCGGACTGCGGTGAATACACCGAGACCCACGCATGCGACGCATTGGCGCCCACCACCGGAGTCTCGTCCTTCGCGCTTGCCGCACCGACAGGTGCCGCGGCATGAGCGAAGCGCGGCTGCGTATGCAGATAACCGCTGATGTAGCGAGCCGCAAGACCCAGCGAGCGCAAGCAGCCGATCATCACGTGGGTGAAATCCTGGCAAACGCCCGCGCGCGCGGCAAATGCCTCGAGGACCGGCGTGCTCACGTCGGTGCTCGATACGTCATAGCGAAAGTCGCGATGGATGCGATGCATGAGTTCGGCCGCCGCGGCCAGCACCGGACGCTCCGGCGTGAAGGACAACCGCGCATATTCGGCCAGTGCCGGGTCGCGGCGCACGAGCGCCGAGGAGAAGCTGAATTCGGATTCCGCGCGATATGGCGCGCCCGCGACAAACTGCAGCGAGTCGCGCACCTGCTCCCAGGGCGGCCCGGCCTCGAGGTCGATGTCATCGAAACGCGACTCGAGTTGTACCCGGCTGCGGGCGCAAACCCGCAGCGATTCGTGCGCGACGCTCAAGGAAAAGATCGTGCGCAGGTTTCCGAAGAAATCGATGCTGGTATGGAGCAAGGCCGGTCGGGGTTCGACTTCCAGGACGAAATCGCGGACGCTCTGCCCCGGCGCGCTCATCGGCGTGAGATGTGCCAGGTGCTGGGCAAAGGCGACCTGCGTCGAATATTCGTATTCCGTGTCGTGCTCGACCAGCAGCGCGCCGTGGACCGGGCCACCGGGCTTTGGATCCTCGGATCTGCTCATAGCACCTGACTGCGCAAAGGTTCTGAGTGGCTGAACAACTGCAAGCCGATCCGGGTCGAAAGTTCCTTGGCGCAAGCCACCAATGCCTGCGTCAAGTCCAGCAAGTGCGCGAACCTGTCTTCCCCATTGCGCTCGCAAAGCTCCACCAGCGCCACCTCGCGCGGGCGCGCGAAGCGCTCGCCCTCGACCCAATCGATCGCCTGGCCGGTCGCGGCGGAGAGCTCCGCCAAGGCACGCCCGATCTCGGTGGTCGAGCAGGCCAGGGAGCGTGGATTGGCAAGCTCCAGCACCAGGAGGTCGACGAGCGCGGCAACTTCGCGCTGACCCTGGTAGCGCGAGCGATAGGTGACCGTGCTGTTGAAGAGGGCCAGCAGCTGGTCGAAACCGGATTCGTGCAGGACGGCGTTGTTCGCGAAGAACGCGCAAAGGGCATCGCCCATGCAGATCAGCCGTTCGATCTGCCGCCCGATCGACAGCAAAAGCCAACCATCGTCGCGTGTCATGCCGTCGGTCTGGGCTCCGGTGATCGCGCCCAGGCCCGCGACCAGCGTTGCCATCGCCGCGAGCGCTTCGTCGATCGGCAAGGCGGCTTCTCCCGGCACGGCGCCATTGGCCTCCCCTTCCACGGCACGGCGGATCGACGAGCGGAACTGTTCGACCGTCGCCGTGATCTGGCGCCAGTGCTCGAAGGCAAGTCGATCGCGGATCTGCGCCGCGGCGCTCGCAAGCCCCGACAGATTGAAGGCAATGCTGCTCGCGCTTTCATCGTGCAATCCGGACAGCAGCGTGCGTTCGAATACGCGCCGGCCCATGGCGCGCGCCGGCACACCCGGGGGCAGCAGGCCGAGCGCGACACCGGTGGCGCCAATGGCCTCCAGGACCGGTGGCGGCATGGCGGCATTGGCGCGCAGGTTCGAGAAAAGCTGCTGGGCGGCGCGCACGCTTGCGTCGGTGCGCTCCGTATAGCGACCGAGCCAGAACAGGTTCTCGGCCGCGCGGCTCGAGACCACGCGCCGCCGGAAGACGACTTCATCGGCGCGCAGGCGATCGTGCAGCATCGTGAAGGGGTCGACGTCTTCGCCGGTGATCACCCACGTGTCCGCGCTGCTGCCCCCGCGCTGCATCGAGACTTCGTCCTGCCGATCGGCGATGCGCGTCAAGCCCCCCGGCATCGCCTCCCATCCGCCCTTGCCATCCGCGATGGCGTAGATGCGCACGACCACCGAACGCGGAACAAGAGCGTGGCGGCTCCAGCATGGCGTCTTCGAATACGGCAGGTAGGACTGGATCGTGTACAGATCGGGGCGCCGTTCGATTTCCTCGCGTACGTCCGCCAACGCAACCAGGCCGGTCGCCCGCGCCGCCGCTCTCGATACCGGCGCTTCGTAGCTGGCGCCGCGGTAGGTCGCGCGCACCCGCGCGCTGCGCAACGTGGCGAACGCACGAGCACGTGCGGCCGCCTCGCCGCACCACCAACTGTCGCGGGGAGGCAGCAGCAATTCCTCGCCCAGCAGGCGTCGTGCAATCGCGGGCAGGAATCCGTGGATTGCCGGCGATTCGAGGAACGCCGCGCCGGGCGCGTTGGCGACGAGTACGTTGCCGCAACGGATGGCATGGACCAGGCCCGGCACACCCAATGCCGAATCCGGCCGCAATTCGAGCGGATCGCAAAACAGGTCGTCCAGGCGCCGGATGACTGCGTGCACGCGCTCCAGGCCGTACAGGGTCTTGAGGTACAGGCGGTCGTCGCGCACGGTCAGGTCGTCGCCTTCGACCAGAGGCACGCCCAGGTAATGCGCAAGGTAGGCCTGCTCGAAATACGTCTCGTTGTAGCGGCCCGGCGTCAGGAGAACAATGCGCGGCGGCCCGCTTTCGCCGGCATCGCGCGGCGCGTGCACCTGCAAGGTCTCGAGCATCCGCCGGTAGCTCGCGGCGAGGCGCTGGACGCGCATCGCGGAGAAATTCTCGCCAAAGAGCCGCGAAACGATGATGCGGTTTTCCAGTGCGTAGCCGAGTCCGGACGGTGCCTGGGTACGATGCCCCGTGACCCACCATCGGCCATCGACGCCGCGTGCGAGGTCGAATGCGATGACATGCAGGAAAAGGCCGCCCGGCGGCTGGACGCCATCGAGCGATCGCAAGTAGCCGGGGCTGCCCAGCACCAGTGCCGGGGGCAGGAGACCTTCGGCAAGCAGGGACCTGGGGCCGTAGACATCGCGCATGATCCCCGACAGCACTTGCGCGCGTTGAATGACGGCTGCTTCGATGATCTGCCAGTCTTCCGAGCCGACAAGGAATGGCAGCAAGTCCAGCGACCAGCGCCGCGCCGGACCGTGCTCGTCGCTGTAGACGTTATAGGTGACCCCATGCTCCTCGACCTGCAGCTTGAGCAGCATTTCGCGGCGATGCAGGTCGCGCAGGCCCGCCGTGCCGAGGCGCGCGAAAAACGCGTTCCATTGCGGTCGCAGCCCACCCCCGGGCGCGAGCAATTCGTCGTAGTGCCCGGCACTTGCCGGCATGGCGAGGCGCAGCGCGGCGCCGGCGCTATCGGATTGCTCGTCGAAATTGAACAGGGTCTGGGACATTTACGCGGATTGCGGAGCGCTGGTTTCGGTACGCCGATTGCAGGACGCTGCCTGCGCGAGGCGGATCGCCGCGGGCCTCCTGCGCCTTGGTTCCGGTTCTGCGCCCTTATCGGCGCAGGTCAAGCGTAAAGGGAAATTCCAGACTGCGCGATGGCGGCGCGATTTCGACCCGGCCCGGCGCGTGGCCCATCCGGAAAAAGCGTGCCAGGCGCCGGCTTTCCGCCTCGTAGGCGTTGACCGGAAAGGTTTCGTAACTCCGGCCGCCCGGGTGCGCCACGTGGTAGGTACAGCCTCCCAGCGAGCGCTGCATCCAGGTGTCGACGATGTCGAACCGCAAAGGCGCGTGGATGCCGATGGTCGGATGCAAGGCGGACGCGGGCCGCCATGCCCGGTAGCGCACCCCTCCGACGTATTCGCCCACGCGGCCCGTTGGCTGCAACGCGATCGCCTCCCCGTTGACGGCAACGACGTGCCGGTTGTCGTTCAGGCCGCTCACGCGCACCTCCAGCCGCTCCAGCGAGGAATCGACATACCGCACCGCGCCACCCGTCGCGCCCTCCTCACCCATGACGTGCCAGGGTTCCAGGGCGCCGCGCAAGGCCAATCCGATGCCGCGCGCGGCGATCTGCCCGAACAAGGGAAAGCGAAACTCGAAATGCGGACCGAACCAGGCGCGGTCGAAATCAAAGCCGTGTTCCCGCGTTTCGTCGAGTACATCCTCGAAATCCATCTCGACGAATGCCGGCAACAGGAAGCGGTCGTGCAGTTCCGTTCCCCAGCGTGTCAGACGCTCCCTGTACGGGGTTCGCCAGAAGCGCGCGACCAACGCGCGCAGCAACAGTTGCTGCACCAGGCTCATGCGCGCGTGCGGGGGCATCTCGAAGGCCCGCATTTCCAGCAAGCCCAGGCGTCCGGTAGGCCCGTCGGGCGAATAGAGCTTGTCGATGCAGAACTCGGAGCGGTGCGTGTTGCCCGTCACATCGATCAGCAGATTGCGCAGGATGCGGTCGACCAGCCACGGCCGGACCTCGACGCCAGGTCCGGCAAGCCGGTGGAGCTCGGCAAACGCGATCTCGAGTTCGTAGATCTGGTCGTTACGCGCCTCGTCCACGCGCGGTGCCTGGCTGGTCGGGCCGATGAACAGACCGGAGAACAGGTACGACAGCGAAGGATGGTTGTGCCAGTAGGAAATCAGGCTCGCCAGGAGATCCGGTCGACGCAAGAGTGGACTGTCGGCGGGGCTCGCTCCGCCCAGGACCAAGTGATTGCCGCCGCCGGTGCCGGTGTGACGGCCATCGAGCATGAACTTCTCCGCGGACAAGCGCGATAACCGCGCCGACTCGTACAGGTGCTCCGTGTGATCGACGAGTTCGCCCCAGTTATTGGCGGGATGGATGTTGACCTCGATCACGCCCGGATCGGGAGTCACCTGCAAGCCTTGCAACCGGGGATCGCGCGGCGGCGGGTAGCCCTCGAGCACGACGGCCATGTCGAGGTCCTCGAGTACGGACTCGATCGTCGCGAGCAGCGCCAGGTAGTCTTCGAGGTAGGCAAGCGGGGGCAGGAATACGTATAGCACGCCGTTGCGCGGCTCCACGCAAAGCGCCGTACGCGTGAGGTTCGCGTCGGAGGAGAAACGCGCAGGTGGCGATTCGGTTTTTGCGCCCGGTCCCCGGCTGGCCGCGCGCGCGAGCTGCGAGGTCTCATCGCGAAGCGACCGGTGCTGGGTCTGCAAACGCGCGGCCGAGGGCAATTCGGGGCGATCGGCAAAGGGGTCGCGCGGCGCTTCCGCAAGACCGTCGGCCGCACTTGCCCAGGGCAGGGAATCCAGAGGCAGCCGCCAGCCCATTGGCGAATCGCCTGGCGTGAGATACATGCGTTCGTCGCGGAAGAACCAGGGACCTGTCTGCCATGCGGCGCCCTCGAGCTCGGGTTCCCCACGGTCGCGCACACGCCGCAAGGGCAACGCGTAGCCCACGACCTGCGACAGGCCATGCTCGAACACGCGCAACAGCCGGGCGCGTTCCATTTCATCGTCCAGGCGGCTGTCGAATGGGTCGACGTTCACGGGCAGTCGCCGCTCGCGCCACAGGTAGTACCAGACGTCCTCGTACGCGGCGATCGCGTAGCGGGCGTCCAGGCCCAGGCGCCCCACGATCGCCATCATCAGCCGGTAGGCATCCTCCAGCCCGTGGTGACGCTGGGTGCGCTCGTCGGCAAAGAGCGCGGGATTGCGCCATACGCTCTGGCCGTCACGCCGCCAGAAGATCGATAGCGCCCAACGCGGCAGCGGCTCGCCGGGATACCACTTTCCCTGGCCGAAATGAAGGAAGCCGCCCTTGCCGTACTTCTCGCGCAGTTTTTGCACGAGATCGATCGCGTAGGCGCGCTTGTTCGGCCCCATCGCCGTTGTGTTCCATTCGGCACCATCGCGATCGTCGTCCGCAACGAAGGTCGGCTCGCCACCCATCGTGAGGCGCACATCCTGCGCTTCCAGCTCCGCGTCGACCTGTCCACCGAGCTTCTGGATCGCGTCCCATTGATCGTCCGAATAGGGAAAGGTCACACGCGGCGATTCGTGGATGCGCGTGACGCTCATCTCGTGCGTGAAAGTCACTTCGCATTCGTCGAGTGCACCCGTGATCGGCGCCGCGGTACCCGGCTCCGGCGTGCAGGCAAGAGGGATGTGACCTTCTCCGGCGAACAGGCCTGACGTGGGATCGAGGCCGATCCAGCCGGCGCCCGGCAGGAAGACCTCGCACCAGGCATGCAAATCCGTGAAATCCGCCGGCGGTCCGGAAGGTCCGTCGACCGCCTTGACGTCCGCCTTGAGCTGGATGAGATAACCCGATACGAACCGCGCGGCCAGGCCCAGGTGGCGCAGGCACTGCACCAGCAGCCAGCCGCTGTCGCGGCACGATCCCGAACGCAGGGACAGTGTCTGGTCCGGCGTCTGCACGCCGGGTTCCATCCGGATCAGATAGCGGATCTCGCGGTGCAGGCGCTGGTTGAGCGCGACGAGGAAGTCGACACTGCGCTGGCGCCGCGTATCGAGTCCCTCCAGGAACCGGTGCAGCTTTTCCCCGGCAGGAGCGGCGGCGAGATAGGGTTGGAGGTCGCGCCGCAGGTCCGGTTCGTAGGTGAAGGGAAAGCTTTCCGCGCCCGGCTCGAGGAAGAAGTCGAAGGGATTGAGGACGGACATTTCGGCAACGAGTCCGACCTCGACCGACAACTCGCGCGTGCGCTCGGGAAACGTGCAGCGCGCGACGTAGTTGGAAAACGGGTCCTGCTGCCAGTTGATGAAATGATTCTTGGGCCGGATCTCCAGCGAATACGAGAGGATGCGCGTGCGTGCGTGCGGCGCAGGCCGCAATCGCACCAGCTGGGGAGAGAGTGTGATCAGGCGGTCATACCGGTATTCGGTGCGATGGTGCAGGGAAACGTGGATCGACATTGCGGCGCTATCGAGGGCTGTCCTTGTTGCGTTGTTGGTGGGCCACGAGCTGGATCGGGGGCGCCGCGGATTCGGGTGAAACGGCTTGCGGGAACTCGACGCCGGCAGGCTCGCCCAGGCTCGCAGGCGGCACGGCACGTACCGGTTCGGCTTCGCGCATCTCGAGCTTGGGGCCCGTCGCGCGCGCAGGGCCGTCGCGCCAGGCCGGATCGGGGATCTCGCCGAATACCTGGCGCAGCCGGGCGCCCCACGTGCTGCGGATCATCTGCATGTACTCGTTGGTCTCGTCGATGCGCACGAACTTCGTCACGCGCAGGGCATCGGCCTCGTACACGAGCAGGTCCAGCGGCAGTCCGACGGAGATGTTCGAGCGCAGCGTCGAGTCCATCGAGATCAGCGCGCACTTGGCCGCTTCCCCGAGCGAAGTCTCGGGCGTGATCACGCGATCGAGGATCGGCTTGCCGTACTTGGCCTCCCCGATCTGGAAATAGGTGCTTTCGGGCGTCGCCTCGATGAAATTGCCGGCCGCGTAGACATGGAACAGCCGCATTGCCTCGCCGCCGATCTGCCCGCCCAGCAGGAAACTGCAATTGAATTCGATCCCCGCCTCCTGAAGTGCGGCGCCGTCCTGCCGCTGCACGGTACGCACGGCCTCTCCGAGGCTGCGTACCGCGTCGAACATGCTCTTGGCGCGCCACAGGGAATGCGGCGAGGAAAGCGCCTCCGAGCCCTCGCAGACAACCTGGCGAACGGCTTGGGTGATCGCCAGGTTGCCCGCGCTCAGCAGGACCAGCATGCGTTCGCCCGGGCGCTCGAACACCGTCATCTTGCGGAACGTCGAGATCTGGTCGACGCCCGCATTCGTGCGCGAATCGGCGAGAAAGACGATTCCCGCATTCAGGCGCATGGCAACGCAGTAGGTCATTTGCTCATCCTCCCGGTGCCGCTACCCGATGTCCCCGCTCCACGTTGTGGTTGGGAGGGGACAGGGATTCGATCGGCACGAGGAAGTCCTGGCTGATCCGGCCGCCCAGGTCGTTCACGCGCTCGAGGAAGCCGGTCAGGAACCCATGCATGCCCTTGGCCAGCAAGTCCTCGATGCGACCGTACTGCAGTTCCGCCCGTAACAGCCCCGCGCGCCGCGCGGTCTCGCCCGAGCGGTCGTTTTTCACTTGCTCCAAGTTCAGGCACACCTCGTCGACCGACGCGGCGAGCGATCGCGGCATGTCCCGGCGCAGGATCAGCAGTTCGGCCACGCGCAGCGGCGTGATGACGTCCCGATACACACGCCGATAAATTTCGAAGGCCGAGACCGAGCGCAGGACCGCGGCCCAGTAGTAATAGTCGAGGTAGTGCGGAGCCGCGCCCTGGGCACCAGCATGCCCATTGCCGTTGCCGTTGCCGTTGCCGCTTTGGCTTTGGCTTTGGCTCTGCACGCCACCGCCCGAGCCGTTGGCGTGCGGCCCTCCGGTGCCGTTGGCCTTGTGCGCTGGCGCGGTATCGATTTCGTGAAACTTGACATCGAGGATGCGCGCCGTATTGTCGGCACGCTCGAGAAATGTTCCCAGGCGCGTGAAGAAAAAGGCCTCGTCCTTGAGCATCGTGCCGATCGTCACGCCCCGCGAAAGGTGGGAACGAAACTTGACCCACTCGAAGAACTGCTTCGGATCGGTCACCAGCAGGCCATCGCGAAGCTGCGTCTGCAACTGCAGCCACGTGTAATTGTGCGTCTCCCACACATCGGTCGTGAGCGCGCCGCGCACGGCACGGGCATTCTCGCGCGCGGCCTGCAGGCACGTGTAGATCGACACCGGATTGCGCGGATCGCGCACCATGAAGTCGATGACTTCGGGCGCGCGCACCTGCTGGTGAACGGCGTCATAGCTCTGCTGCAGCTCCGAAATGCCCAGCATCGCGCGCCAACCGTGCTCCGCCTGCTGCGGCGATTGCGGCAACAACGCGGTCGTGAGCGTCACATCGAGCATGCGCGCGGTGTTCTCGGCGCGCTCGATATAGCGAGCCATCCAGAAGAGGTGATCGGCGGTTCGGCTCAGCATCGCCCTGGCTTCAGTCTTCCAGCACCCACGTGTCCTTGGTGCCACCGCCCTGCGAGGAATTGACGACCAGCGAACCCTCGCGCAGCGCCACGCGCGTCAGGCCCCCGGGCGCCATCGTGATCTCCTTGCCCGCGAGCACGAAGGGACGCAGGTCGATATGGCGCGGCGCGATGCCGGCGTCCACATACGTCGGGCAGGTGGACAGCGCGAGCGTCGGTTGGGCGATGTAATTCGCGGGTTGCGCGGAAATACGCTCGCGGAACGATTCGAGTTCCTGGCGCGAGGCGGCCGGACCCACCAGCATGCCGTAGCCGCCGGCGTTGTGCACCTCCTTGACCACCAGCTCACCCAGGTGATCGAGCGTGTAGCGCAGGTCATCCTGTTCGCGGCAGCAGTAGGTCGGCACATTGGCCAGCAGCGGCTTTTCGCCCAGGTAAAACTCGATCATGCGCGGCACGTACGGATAGATCGATTTGTCGTCCGCGATGCCCGTGCCGATGGCGTTGGCCAGCGTCACGCGACCCGAGCGATAGACGTCGAGCAGGCCGGCCACGCCGAGCGTCGAATCCGCGCGAAAAGCCGTCGGATCGAGGAAATCGTCGTCGATGCGCCGGTATATGACGTCGACGCGCAGCGGTCCGCGCGTGGTGCGCATGTACACCGTGTTGTCCTGCACGAAAAGGTCCTTGCCCTCGACCAGCTCGATGCCCATCTGCTGCGCGAGGAAGGTATGCTCGAAGTAGGCCGAGTTGTACATGCCCGGCGTCAGCAAAACGATGGTGGGGTCATCGACCCCCTGTGGCGCGACGGAACGCAGGTTCTCCAGCAGCAGGTCAGGATAGTGCTCGACCGGCGCGACGCTGTTGCGCACGAACAATTCGGGAAACAGGCGCATCATCATGCGCCGGTTCTCCAGCATGTAGGAAACGCCGCTCGGCACGCGCAGGTTGTCCTCGAGCACGTAATACTCGCCGGCGCCGGCGCGCACGATGTCGATGCCGGCGATGTGCGCATAGATGTTGCTCGCGACATCCACGCCCAGCATCTCCGGGCGGAATTGCGAGTTCTTGAGCACCTGCTCGGCCGGCATCCGACCGGCCCGCAGGAACTCCTGGTCGTGATAGACATCATGCAGGAAATGATTGAGAGCGCGCACGCGCTGGCGCAGGCCCGATTCGAGCAGATGCCATTCCTGCTGGGGAATGATGCGGGGAATGACGTCGAACGGAATGAGGCGTTCGGTACCGGCGCCATCTCCGTACACGGCGAATGTGATTCCTACGCGGCGGAAGACCTGGTCGGCCTCGGTGCGCTTGAGGCGCATGAGGTCGTCGCTCTGCGCAGCCAGCCAGCCGTCAAAGCTGCCGTAATGCGCGCGAACGGAACCTTGCGCGACGTACATCTCGTTGTAGATCAAACTCTGCCCCACGTTGCCTCGATCGGGGAGATTTGCACCGCAATATCCTAACCAGAATTCAAGCAATAAGCGCGCCACAATGGCGCGTCCCGGCACGGGGCCCGTGAAGCGCTGCTTGCCGCACGAAGTTGGTGCAAATCGCGGCCCACTGCGCCACCTTACAGTGCGCGAACCCGACGCGTTCCGCTATTTCGCTCCGTATACCGCATTCGGCAGCCAGGTGGCGATGGACGGGACTGTGCAGATCAAGACGATCGCCAGGATGATCAAGGCGACGAAGGGCAGGATGCCGAGAATGAGATCGCGCAGGGGAATGTCGGGTGCGACATGCTTGATGACGAAGATGTTCAGGCCGACGGGCGGATGAATGAGACCGAGTTCCATCGTGATGGTCATCACGACACCGAACCAGATCATGTCGAAGCCGCTGGCACGGATGGCAGGCAGCACGATTGGCGCCGTCATGAGGATGACCGACACTGGCGGCAGGAAAAAACCCAGCACGATCACGAACAGTAGCACCACCGCGAGCAGCCACCATTTCGCCAGGCCCAGCGCAATGATCCACTGCGCCGCCTCCTGCGAGATGTGCAGGTAGCTCATCACGTAGGTATAGAGCAGCGACATGCCGATGATGAGCATCAGCATGGTCGATTCGCGAATGCAATCGCCCAGGATGACGGCCAGCACCCGCGGTCGCCACGCGCCGTAGATCAAAGCAACGAGGATCAGTGCGAGCAAGCCGCCGAGTCCCGCCGTTTCCGAGGGCGTGGCAAAGCCCCCATACAAGGCGACCATCACGCCGATGAGAAGGATGACGAATGGCAAGACACGTGGCACCGATCGCAACTTCTGCGCGATGCTGAACCTTTCCTCGCGCAGGATTTCCGAGCGTGCGCCGCCCTGCTCCAGGATCCGGCGCGCCCCCGCGACTTCGCGTCTGTATTTCCACGCGGCATACAGGGAGAACAGGCCGACCATCAAAACGCCTGGTCCAATGCCGGCCAGAAACAGACGTCCCAGCGACTGCTCCGACGCGATCGCGAACAGGATCATCGTGATGGAAGGCGGAAGCAGGATGCCCAGGGTTCCCCCCGCCGCGATGATCCCCGCGGCGAGTCCCGAGGAATAACCGCGCGAGCGCATCTCGGGGATGCCCGCGCTGCCGATTGCCGAACAGGTTGCCGGGCTGGAACCCGCCATCGCGGCAAATAGCGCGCACGCGAAAACATTCGCGATGCCCAGTCCGCCGGGGACGCGGTTCAGCCAGGCGTGCAGCGACGAATACAGATCGGAGCCTGCGCGACTCTTGCCGATCGCAGCGCCCTTCAGGATAAACAGCGGGATCGACAGCAAGGTGATGCTGGCGATTTCCTCGTAGACATTCTGCGCGACCGTATCGAGCGCGGAGCCCGGCATGAAGATCATCATGAATACCAGCGCGACCGAACCCAGCGAAAAAGCGATCGGCAGCCCCGAGAACATCGCGACCAAGGTGCCCGCGCCATACAGGATGCCGATCCAGGCCGTACTCATCCGCGACCTTGCGCGGCCGGGCGCGCCGCGTGCGCCGGCGCGAGGCACACCTGCATGACGAGCTGCAACGCAAGCAGCGTCATCCCCGCCGCCATGATGCCGTAGGGTATCCAGAGAGGCGGCGCAAGGTCGGACGACGTCGTCATGCCCTCGGCCCACGCTTCGCGCGTCAGCGACCACGATTTCCAGGCGAAGAATCCGCAGAAGAGCAGCGACACGACGTCGCACAACCAGCGCCGGATGCGGTTTGCGCGCGGCCCCATCAGCCCATCGAACAAATCGATGCCGATGTGGCCGCGCCCCTCCTGCACCCAGCCTGCGCTGCCGAAGATCGCGAACACAAGCAGGAACACGGCGACCTCCCCCTCCCAGTCGGTTGGCAGGTGGAGGAAGTAGCGCAGCACGACGCTGTAGGTCAATACGATGCAGGCGCAGATGACCGCGACCATGGAAACCGCAAGCACCGCGCGATGCACGCCGCTGAGCGCGGCCTGGGCCACGCGCAGGAGCGCCGGGCCCGCCGCTTCCCCGGGTCGAGGATTCAAAGGGTTTTTTCGACGAGCTGGAGAATGCGCGCGCATCCCTCGCTGCGTGCCGCGAAATCCTTCCAGGCGGTGTCGCGCGCGATGGCCTGCCAGCGCGCCACGGTGGCGGCGCTCAAGTCGTGCGCCGCGCCGCCTGATTTCAGATAGACATCGGCTACGGCCCGGTCGTCTCCTTTTGCCGCTTCGAGCGCAAACGCTTCGAGCTCCGCGCCGATCGTCATCACGAGTTGTTGCTGGTCCTTCGGCAGGCCGTCGAACGTGGTGCGCGACACGAGCAGAGGCTCGAGCATGAACCAATAGGTCTTGCCGCGGCCGGTCGTCAGTTGATGCGCGACCTCCTCCAGCCGGAACGAAATCAGGCTCGTCGACGAGGTCATGGCGGCATCCAGCGCACCCGTTTGCATCGACGCGTAAATCTCGTTGGAGGGCACATCCAGCACCGACGCGCCGGCCTGCTTGAGCACCATGTTCATCTCGCGGCTTCCGCCTCGCACCTTGAGGCCGGCCGCATCCTCGGGTTCGACAATCGCCCGGCTGCGACTCACCACCCCGCCCGCCTGCCATATCCATGAAACGACATAGACACCTTTGTCGGCGAGCGTATTGGCGAGGGTCTTGCCGATCTCTCCGTTTTTCCAGGCCGTGCCTTGCTCGTACGAAGTCACGACGCCTGGCATGAGTCCAATATTCGTTTCCGGAACCTCGCCGCCCGCATAGGACAAGGGCACGAGAGAGAAGTCGAGCGCGCCCTTGCGCAGTGCGGAGAACTGCGCCAAGGTCTTCATCAAGGATGAATTCGGATACACGGTTCCTTTGAGCGCGCCCCCGCTCCGCTTTTCAATTTCCCGCGCAAAGATCCTGCACGCGCGATCGCGAAAGTCCCCCGTGTCCCCGGTACCCGCGGGAAACTGGTGGGAAATCGTCAGGTTTCGTTCTGCCAGCGCTCGCTGGGGAAGCGCTCCCGCAAGTGCACATGCCGGCACCGACGCGAGCCCGCGCAGGACCGCTCGTCTGTTCATCGCCATGGTTTCCTGCCTCCGTCGCGTTGCACGCGCAATCAAAAATCGCGCACTGCCGTTCGCCTTGGGCGTATGCTGCGCACGAAACAAAAAACAAGCGTGCCGCGCGGCCTCTGCCCGCGATTGTAAGCACCGATACGCCTTAATGCGAAGGAGGAAAACATGAAGCGACGTGAATTCATCACGGTTGCCGCCGCGGGAGGCGCAGCATTTCCCGCTGGGTTCCCTACACTTGCGGCGGCGCAAACCCAGGCCTCACCATCCTCGACATCCGCCATGCAACCTGACCCCCTCCCGCTTTCCGGGCGCAATGGCCCAGGCGCGCCCGTGAAAGGGCTAGTCGTCGCGAATTTGCGCGGCAAGAACGGGCCCAAGCTTGCCGTCAAGACCGACCAAGGGCTGCTCGACGTATCGGCGGCTGCGCATGCCTTGAAGCTTTCGGTGCCCAAGACGACAGACGAGCTGATCAACGCCGGCGAAGGCCATTTGCGCGAATGTGTAACGAAGGCGCAAGCGGGCCATCACGCAGACTGGTTCGTTGCCGAGGATAAGGCGCAATTTGCGCCGGCCGTGTGGAACCCGCAGAAGATCGTGTGCATCGGCTTGAACTACCGGCGCCATGCACGCGAAGTCGGCATGGCCGAGCCAAAGGTGCCGATTCTCTTCAACAAGTTCAACAACTCGCTGACCTACCACGGCGCCACGGTCCCCACGCAGGGTTTGCCCGGCAATCATTTCGACTACGAGACGGAACTCGTCATCGTCATGGGCCGGCGCTGTGTCAATGTGTCGGAAGAGCAGGCGCTCGACTATGTATTCGGCTACTGCCACGGCAACGACTTCTCGGAGCGCAGCTCACAGATGATCACGAGCCAATGGGTTGCCGGCAAGACGAGCGACGGCTTTGCGCCCTTGGGCCCGTATCTCGTGACGGCTGACCTCGTCGGCGACCCGAATGCCCTGAAGCTCGAGACCCATGTCAATGGCGAGCTGCGCCAGTCGTCCAACACATCGGACTTCATCTTCAACTGCAATCAGATCATCTCGTACTGTTCGAAGCTGTTTCCGCTCGAACCGGGCGACATCATCTACACGGGTACGCCGGAGGGCGTGATCCTGGGCATGCCGAAGGAAAAGCAGGTCTGGCTGAAGGCCGGCGACAAGGTCGTTTCGACGATCGACAAGCTCGGGACGCCGCTCGAAATCACGGTCGGCTGAAGCATCCGTTGCCGTTCCCGAGGTCGGGCTGGCCGATCAAACCAGTGCGACCTCCGGGGGCGGACGGCGGAACAGGCGCGTGATCCAGCACAGGTAGCCGATCCCGATCAGGAACCAGGCCACCCCGAGAATCAAGGCCGCGCGCTCGAGGCTCGTGAGAAGCCAGATATCGGCGACTGCGCCGGCAATCGGCACAAGCAAACCCCCGATGAAACCGACGCTGCCTTTGTCGAAGCGGCCGGCCAGGTATTGGCGCACGACGCACAGATTGACCGCCGTAAAAGCGAGAAATGCCCCGAAGTTGATGAACGACGTGGAGGTCGCGACGTCGAGTGTCAATGCGAGCAAGCCGACCGCGCCCGTGAACGCGATGTTCATGGCAGGCGTACGGTATTTCGGATGCAGGTAACCGAACACGCGCTCCGGCAGTACTCCGTCCCGGCCCATTGCGAACAACAAGCGTCCGGCGCTCGCCTGCGCCGAGATGCCCGCGGCGAACGTCGCCAATACGGTTCCGACAAAAAAACCGCCCATGAAGATGTTGCCGCCTACTGCCCTGGCAATCTCGACGGCCGCGGCATCGGTATGCTCGAATGTGGTGCCCGGGTGCGCGAGTTGGGTCGTATACGAGGCGAGAATGAAGATCACGCCGCCGATCAGCGCTATGCCCAGGATGGCACGCGGCATGTTTTTCTTCGGCTCGACGGTTTCTTCCGTGAGCGTCGACACGGCATCGAAACCCAGGTACGAATAGGCGGCGATCGCCGCGCCTGCCAACACCGCGCTGAATGGAACCTGTGGCTTGATCACTGGCTCCGCATAAGCCACGCCGCCGGGTCCGGCGATCGCCGCCGCGTAGCGCCAGCACAGGAACATGAACAGCGCCACGACCGCCAATTGCGCCGCCATCAGGACCAAGTTCAAGCGTGCGGCCAGCTCGATGCCTCGGATATTGAGCGTGCTCGTGACGACGATGAAACCGAGGACCCAGATCCACGAAGGCACCGCCGGCCACCCCGCGTTCATGTACGCGGCTCCAACCAGCCAGATCACCATGGGAATGAAGAAATAATCGAGCAGGGTCGCCCAGCCGACGAGGAAACCCAGGTACCCATTGAAGGCCTTGCGCGTATACGAATACGCCGAGCCCGCCACGGGGAACTGGCGCGCGAGCTTGCAATAGCTCAGCGCCGTGAACAAGATGGCGACCAGGGCAACGGCGTACGAGAGAGCCGCCGTATCCTGGCTCGCCTTGGCCAGTACCCCGTAGGTTCCATACACGATGACGGGCGTCATGTAGGCGAGGCCGAACAACAGCACGGCCGGCAGGCCCAGCGTGCGCTTGAGCTGCCTCGATCGATCTTGCAGCATGGAAAGTTCCGGGTGAAAACCGCTGCGCAGTGTGCCATGAACCCGATTACCCGGTAGCCTTCGCACGCAAAACGCAAGGGCGAACCATCATGACCAGCATCCTGGCAATCTCCGGCAGCCTGCGCAGCAAGTCCTACAACACGGCGCTGTTGCGGGCCGCGCAGGCGCAAGTACCACCCGGCGTCGCGTTCGAAATCGCCACGCTGCACGGCATCCCGTTGTACGACGGTGACGTGGAGACTCGTGAGGGGTTCCCCGCCGCCGTCCTTGCCTTGAAGGCGAAAGTTCGTGCCGCCGACGGGCTCATCCTGGCCACGCCTGAATACAACAACGGAATTCCCGGCGTTCTCAAGAATGCGATTGATTGGCTTTCGCGACCCGCCTCGGAAATGCCTCAGGTATTCGGTGGTCGACCCGTTGCGCTGATGGGTGCATCGCCTGGTGGATTCGGCACGATACTTTCGCAGGATGCCTGGCTAAGCGTGCTGCGTGCGCTCGGTGCGCACCATTGGGTGGAAGGCCGCTTGCTCGTCTCCCGTGCCTCGCACGCATTTGACCAGGACGGTGCGCTTGTCGACGAGGCGGTCCGCACACAGCTCGCGGACTATGTGCGCAGATTCAGCGAATTCCTGGAGTCAGGCAAATAGCGGACCGGCTTTTTTAATTGGGTACCGGCCCGGCAGTGACGATGATGCCTTCGTTGATGGTCTGCGTGGGCAGGCCGTAGGTGGTCAGCGCGCCCTTTTGTTCCTTGACCACCTTGCCATGCGTGGAGATCGAGATCGTGCTGGTCCTGCCCGGATCGAGCTTGTAGGTTTCGAGCACGTCCTTCAGGGCCTCGCCCGCGCTGCTGTATTGATGTGAGGGCAAAGGCGAACCGCCGTTACCCGTGCCGCCGCCTTCGGGAACACTGGAATTGCCCGATCCGCCGCTGCCCGCCCCAGCGCCGGGACTGCCGTAATGGCGGCCTGGGCTGGGCGGAACACCAAGATCGGGGTCGACCTTGACCTTCTGCATCACGGAAGCTTTTTGCTTTTCCTGTTCCGGCCGATCGACGATCTCGACCAGGCGCGCGAGGTGGCGCTTGAAGGCGTTCAGCTCCTCGTTACTGCGTCCATAGGCAAACAGCACGAATACGCCGACCAGCATCGAACCCAGCGCAAGTACAACGAGCGCCCCGCGCCAGGCATCCGAATTGGACTCGGTGTCATTTTCAACTTTCCGTTCCATACGGACACTTTCGGTCGCCGTTCTAACTTCTTGATCCCAGAAGTGAAATTTCCTAAGTCCCTGACAAGGACATGGGCATCGGCTCGCCTTGTGAGGCGACGCGATCCCGGGCGCCAAGCGCGATCGTCACTTCCAGTCGTTGCGGGCCGCAATACACGGGATTTTCCGCCCACCGCACGGCGGGCCCTGCTGCACGCAAGCCGGGGAGCCGCTCGGCGATGCGCGCAAAGAGCAATTGCGCTTCCATCAGGCTCAGCTCCGCACCAATGCACGCGTGCGCACCCCAACCAAAGGACAAAGGCATGCCTTGCGCGCGATCGACGCGGAATTCCTCGGGCTTTTCATAGCGCCGCGGGTCGCGGTTGGCCGCAGCAATCATGGCGACCACGAGCTGGCCCCGTTCGATGCGCGCGCCCCCGATGTCCAGGGTCTCGCGCGCACGCCTGGCGGTGTAGCGCACCGGACTATTCCATCGCAACACCTCGAGGATCGCGCCGCGCAGGCGCTCCGGACGCCCGCGCACGGTATCCCATTGAAGCGGATGTTCGAGGAACGCGTGCAAGATGTTGCCGAGCAGGTTGCGGGTCGTTTCAAAGCCCGCAAAAAGCATCATCGCGCACTGAATCAGCAACTCGCGCGCGCTCAGCCGCTCGCGCAGGTGCGCGTCCATCAGCCCGGCAAGTACGCTCGCGTGTTCCGGCACACCGGTGCGCTGCGAGGCAAGGCCCTGACGAAAATGCTCGATGAGCAGGACGGCACCTTGCTGCGCTGCGCGCGCGGCCTCGATGCCGGGCGTGGGTTCGCCGATGAAATGCGCAATGCTCTCCGCGGCCGCCACCAGCTCCGCGCGCTCGAACGCATCGCTGCCGAGCAATCGGGAAATCACCCGCAATGGGAGCGGCCGCGCGAAGCGCTCCATGAAATCGAAGCTCGCACCGCGCGTGGCCCGGGCCTCCAGCGCGTCGATCGATTCGTCCACACAGTGTCGCAAAAAGGGTTCGAGCTGTGCGATCGCCGCCCGCCCGACACCGGGCGCGAGCAGCTGGCGCAAACGGCGATGGCGCTTTCCCTCGGTAAACAGGAGGGATCGGGCAAGGATGGACTTCAAGCCGTGCAATTGCGCGCGAGCATCCGCGCCGCTGCTATTGACCCATGTTCCTGCGCGCGCAACGCTCAGGCGCGGATCGCGCAGGCACGCTTGCACATCTTCGTACGTCGTTGCCAGCCACGCGCCCGCGCAGTAGACCTCGGTCCATCGCATCGGGCCGGCTGGCGGAATTTGCGGGAGCATTTCTGGAACCATCGCGCGTGTAGGGACATCGAGAGAATAGCGGATCGCGCTCGGCGGCCATCGGTACTATGCTCGGCCGCTCTGCTTCCCGGGATGTTGTCGAGGGACTGACCCATGCCCACAGATCGAGAGAACAAGGCAGTCGCGCGCTCCAGCGCATCGGTACGCCTCGCAAGCGCCGTCATGACGCACGAGGAGGCGATCGTGGAAGTGGGACTCGATGGCACGGTAACGCGCTGGAATCCGGGCGCAGAGCGCCTCTTCGGGTATCGCGCCGCCGAAATGCTCGAGCAGTCGATCGCGCGCATCTTTCCGGCCGACCGGATCGCGGAACACCGCGCCTTGCTCGCGCGCGTGGCGCGCGGCGAACGCATACCCGATTTCCAGACGACGCGGATCAAGAAGAGCGGCCAGCGCATCCGTGTCAGCGTGACGTTTGCTCCGATCTGCAGTCCGGAAGGCGCGGTCGTCGGCATGTCCGCGCACGCGCGCAATTCGGCGCAACAAAAGACCGCGCACCAGCTGGACGCCTTGCTGGCCACGATCGTCGAGTCGACCGACGACGCGGTGATCGCGCAGGAAATCGACGGCACGATCCTCAGCTGGAATCCAGGCGCCGAGCGCATCTTCGGCTACCCGGCGGCAGAAGTTGTCGGGCGCTCGATCACCCTGCTCTACCCGAAGGAACGCGTCGGCGAAGAGGACCTGCTGCTGACGAGCGTCGCGCGCGGCGAGCGCGTCGCGAATTTCGATACCGTGCGCCTGCGCAAGGATGGCACGCCGATCGACGTTTCGATCACGCTGTCGCCCTTGCGCGACGACCTGGGGCGCATCGCCGGCGCGGCGAAGATCGTGCGCGATATCACCGAACGCCAGCGCATGGTCGCGGCGTTGGCCGAGCAAAGCGAACGCCTTCACGTCACCTTGCATTCGATCGCCGACGCCGTGATCTCCACCGACGCCCGCGGCAACGTGGACTTCATGAATCCGGTCGCCCAGCGCCTCACCGGCTGGTCGCAGGCGCAGGCCTTGGGACGGCCCATCGAGCAGGTCTATCACGTGGTGCGCGACCAGCTGGGCAATTCCGCGACGACGCCGGCCGACAATCCGGTGCGCCGATGCCTCGGCGACCAGCGACCGCTTACCGTCGCGGGCCAGGTCCGCCTCGTCGACCGCGAAGGCAACTCGCGCAGCGTCGAGAACTCGGCCGCGCCGATCCTCGATGCGCTGGGCGACACGCGGGGCGTGGTGCTCGTTTTTCACGACATCAGCGAGCAGCGGCGCCTCGCGGGCGCGAGCGACTTCCTTACCTCGCACGATTCCCTGACAAGCCTCGTCAATCGCAATGAGCTCGAGGATTGCCTGGACCGGGTCCTGCGCGAGATCGCCGTGGGCGCGGAGAACGCAGTCTTGTACCTGGACCTGGATCAGTTCCGCCTCGTGAACGATGCTTGCGGCCACGCTGTCGGCGACCGCGTACTCCAGCAGCTCGCGCAGCTGTTGCGCCTGCAGGTCGGCGACAGGGATCTGGTGGCTCGCGTTGGCGGCGACGAATTCGCGATCCTGCTGCAGGGCCAGGGTGCGGAGCAGGCAAAGAATGTCGCGGCGCGAGTGTGCCGGGCGATCGACGAATTCCGCTTCGTGCACGACGAACGGCCGCTGCGTGTCGCCGCGAGCATCGGCATTGTTCCTGTCGACAGCCGGTGGGATTCGGGAATCGCCGTCCTGCATGCCGCAGACGCGGCGTGTCACGCGGCCAAGGAGGAAGGCAAGAACAGGGTCCACGCCTGGTTCGACCTGGACAAGACCGTTCGCAAGCACGAGCGCGAGCAGAGGCTGATTGCAAGCCTGACGATGGCGCTCGAGCAAAATCGCCTGCAACTGTATGCGCAGCGAATCGTCGTTGGGCAGCGCAGCCCGTCGACTGCCGCACCGGCCCCCGACCGTCCCGCTGGTCTGCAGTTTGAACTGCTGCTGCGTCTGCCCGAGGGCCCGGGCAAGCTGCTGCCTGCCTCGCAATTCCTGCCCGTCGCCGAGCGCTGTCGCCTGGCGGCGCGCGTCGATACGTGGATGGCGACGGCGGTGCTCGACTGGATGGCCGAGAACGCTGCCGCCATGGAACAGGTGGATACGATCACCATGAACGTCTCGGGACAATCGATCGCCGAGCGCTCCTTCCATCGCATGCTGATCGAGGAACTTTCGTCGCGCGCGCTTGCGCCCGAAAAGCTGTGCGTCGAGATTTCCGAGGCTGCGGCCGTCGCGAACCTGGCGGACACGAGCGAGTTTGTCGACCTGCTGCGTGCGCGCGGGGTGCGCGTGGCGCTGGACAATTACGGCGCGAGCGCCGCGTATTTCGGCACGCTCAAGAGCATCGCGGCCGATTGGCTGAAGATCGATGGCCGCTTCGTGCAGAACATCGTGCGCGACCGCTTCGACCAGGCGGCAGTGCGCTGCTTCTGCGATATCGCCGCATCGGCCGGCATGCGGACGATCGCCGAAGGCGTCGAAACCGAGGCGGCAGCGGAAATGCTGCGCAGCCTCGGCGTCGACTACCTGCAGGGCTACCTGTTCCACCGCCCCGAGCCCATCGACCGGGCGATGTCCGCCTCGCTCGACGCGAAGCGCTTCGTGCAATACGGCGCGCAGTCCCTGCGCGCCGGCTAGACCGCTACGCAGTCAAGCGACCCGTCTGGTAATCCGCGATCGCCTGGTCGATCTCGGCGCGCGTATTCATCACGAACGGACCGTACTGCACGACAGGCTCGCCCAATGGCGAGCCGGCGAGCAGCAGCACGCGCGCACCCTCCTTGCCCGCTTCGATCTCGACTCGGTCTCCGCGGCCCAGCACGCCCGCGGCGTTGAGCGGCAACGTGCGCTTCTCGTCGCCCGCTGTCGCGGATCCCTCATACAAGTAGACGATGATGTTCTGGTCTTCATCGACCTGGGTGGCAAAGCGCGCACCGCCTGGAAGATGCAGGTCCGCATAAAGCGAGGCCGAGGAGCGTGTTTGCGCCGGACCCTGCGCCGAACCGGACGACTGGTGCAAGGTTCCGTGAATCACGCGTGCCTCGCCGCCGCCATCGAGCGCCAGCGTCGGTATTTCCCGCGCCGGAATGTCGCGATAACTCGCGGGCTTCATTTTTTCGCGCGCCGGCAGGTTCACCCAGAGCTGGAATCCGCGCATGCGGCCCTCGGTTTGCTGGGGCATCTCCGAGTGGATGATGCCTCGCGCCGCGCTCATCCACTGCACATCGCCCGGACCCAGGTCGCCGCGGTTGCCGATGTTGTCCTCGTGTCGCATGTGTCCGTCGAGCATGTACGTCACCGTCTCGAACCCTCGATGCGGGTGCGCGGGGAAGCCGGCGAGATAGTCGCCGGGGTTGTCCGAGTAGAACTCGTCGAGCATCAGGAACGGATCCACGCGCGCGCCCTGGGAACTCCCAAGGCTGCGGCGCAGTTTCACGCCCGCTCCATCCGAAGTCGCGACCGATGCGATCGACCGCTGCAAGTTGCGAATACTCATGAATTACCTCCGTGATTTGGCCAGGCGCGCGTCGACGCTCCAGGCACCGGCGCCGTGCGCCACCAGCAGCAGGAAGCCACCTGCGATCGATACGTCCTTGAGGAACATGATCTGTTGCACTTGGTCGCCCGAGCCTCCGTGAAACAGCAATGCCGCCAAAACGGAGAAGCCACCCAAGGCAAAAGCGGCAATTCGTGTCCACAGTCCCGCGGCAACCAGGATCGAGCCGCCCACTTCCGTGAGGATCACCAGCGGCAACAGCGCGCCAGGCACACCTTGCGCCTGCATGTACGCCTGGGTCTGCGCATAGCCGGCAATCTTGCCAACGCCCGAGATCAGGAACAAAGCAACCAACAGGAATCGGCCCGCCAGTTCCGCAACGTTGTACGTCTTTTGCATCTCAACCTCCCTCGGTTTTAATGTACGGCCACCATTAGATAATTGAATAATTCGATTGTAAAGCGCATAATATTGAACGTATAAATCTAATTTTTAGATACATATATGTCAACGGCGATTCCAAAAACGCCCCGGATCACACTGGACCAATGGGCAGCGCTGCAGCACATCGTCGAGACCGGCAGCTTCGCGAATGCGAGCGAAAAGATGAGCAAAAGCCAATCGACGCTGAGCTATGCGATACAGCAATTGGAACGCATAACGGGCGTAAAGGTATTCGCCACGCGAGGACGCAAATCCGTGCTCACGCTGGCCGGCGAGGCGCTTTACCACCAAGGCAAGCGTCTTGTCGAAGACGCGGCGCGCCTGGAACGCGTCGCCAGCGACCTTGCGGCGGGTTGGGAGGCGCAAATCGGCTTGGCCGTGGAAATCGTGTTTCCGACGTGGCTGCTGTTGCAGTGCCTGGCGCAATTCGCGCAGGAGCGGCCGCGCACACGCATCGAGCTTATCGAGTCCGTCCTGCGAGGCACGGATGAGGCACTATTGACCGGGCGCGTCGATTTGGCGATTGGCCCGTTCATTCCACCGGGTTTCGCGGGCGACCTCCTGATGCAGGTGCGCTTTGTCGCCGCCGCCCATCCCGACCATCCTCTGCATCGCCTGGGGCGGCCCCTCACGCTCGAGGACCTGCGCGGGCATCGCCATCTCGTGATTCGCGAATCGGACTCGCGCCGCGCCAGCGACCTGAGCGTCGTGACCGACGAGCGCTGGACGGTATCGAACAAGGCAACCTCGATACGCGCGGCATGCATGGGGCTGGGCTTTTCCTGGTTTGCCGCCGACAGCATTCGCGACGAACTTGCTTCGGGCGTGCTCAAGCCTCTGCCCTTGCAAGAAGGCGGCGTGCGCTTCGGTAATCTCTACCTCGTGTTTGCGGATCCCGTGACGACCGGCCCTGGCGTGCACCGCCTTGCGCAGATCATTCAAGAAGGAGTGCGCGAGCACTGCCCGAAGGAGGCTTTGCCACCTTGAGGGGCAAGGCGATCCGTTTCGTACCGACCGTGCACCACCTTTACGAAGGCAGGAAGTCGATCGGGAAGTTGATGTCGATGGTGTTGACGTCCTTGGCACCGAAATCGATCTGCTTGATCCGGGCGAGAAGCTTGCGTTCGAGTTCCGGCGCGTGCAGCTCGCTCGATGCGATCTTGCAGTCGACGACTTCGCCCGAGGGCGCAATCTTCAGCTCCAGCACGACCTTGCCCTGCAAGGTCGGGTCTTCGCGCAAGGCCCGGTTGTAGATCGCGTAGATCGCGCCCTTGTTTCGATCGAACACGAGCTTGATCTCTTCGATCGAACGAGACGCCTTGCCGCCCGCGCCGCGCTGCAGGCTCCCGCCCGCGTTGGCACCGCCACCGCCCGCGCCACCGCCGCCGCCGCCGCCCGCGACGCCTTCGACCAAGGTCGTGGAGCGGCCGGCCAATCCGCCGCCGCCGGTGTCGTGACTGTAGCCTGCTGTGTTGATTCCGCCGCTGCCACCGGTGGCGTTGGAGGTGATCAGGGAGCGAAACGGCGTACCAAGTCCATTGCCCGCGCCGACGCCTGCACCGGTGCCGGAACCGACACCGGGTCCTTGCTTGATGTTCTGGTTCAATTGCGTCGCAGTCGGCGCGCCACGCAAGTCCGCCAGTTCGTCCTTGAATTGCAGCAGGCCGACGCCGGAAGCCTTCTTGCGTGCCGCTTCGAGTTTTTCGCCAGGCGACTTGTCGGGAACCGGCTTGCGAGCCTCGACAACCGGTGGCGTCTTTTCGGGCTTGGGTTTGACCGTTTCCGGCTTGTTGGTCTTGGGCTGCGTCGCCTCGGGCAGCGGCTCGGGCTTGGGTGCCGGCGGTGGCGGCAGGCGTTCCAGCAGCATCTTCGCGTAGCGCTCGGGCAGTTGCTCGGTGCGTTCCACGTCCGCCTGGGGCCGCGGCAGCAGCTGCACGATCACGCCCCACAGCAGGCACAGCAGCAGGACGATGGACAGGATGCGACGAAAGCGCCGCTCGTCGTGCGCCGAGACGCTCCAGGGAAGCACGATCGCGTGGGCCGAACCGACTGCGGCAGCCATCACGTACCGGCCTTTCTTTGCACCGCGAACGACACTTCGCCGTAATTGGCACGCGCGCAAGTGACCATCACCTTGCGCAGCAAGCGATAGGGAATGTTCTTGTCGCCCAGGATCGTCACCGCCTGGTTCACCTGCGTCTTGTCGGGGTGAATGACGGCGTGACTCGTTTGCAGTTCCAGTTCCGCTTTCAGCGGTTCGATCATGTCGCCTTCGGCAGCCAGCACATCGGCGACATTCGCGACCTTATGGCCCTGGACCACGATCTCGTCCTGGCTGACCACGACGACGACGGTCTCGCTCGGCTCCTTTTCCGCGACCGATTCGGGGAGCTTGACCGCTTTCGAATTGGGCAGCACTTCGACCGCCGATGTGTTCGAGAGCAGGAAAAAGATCAGGATCGTGAAGATGTCGATCAGCGACACGAGGTTCATGTCGACCATGTCGTGATCGCGCGAGCGCCGCATGGCGCGGCGCTGCAGAGGCGTGAGCTTCATGAGCGCTTTCCGGACGATTGACCCGGGGACGATGGCGCGGGCGGCGCTTGCGCCGGTCTGTCCTCGGGATGGATCGGCGCATCCCCGATCGAGATATCCGGGAACAGTTCGGCGCGCACGACATTGGCGCCTTGCGCCAAATGACCGACGCGGATGGCATCCATCGTGTGCACGAGGACGTCATACGCGGTGTCGGGCTCGGCGAGGACCGTCGCGTCCGTCTTGTCGGGAAATTTCGCCTTGATCTGTTCCATCAGCAAGGTCAAGCCCGCGTAGTCGTAGCCGGCCGGATTGTTGGGAAAGCTCTGGATGTGCCCGCCGATGCGATCGCCGACTTCGAGCGAAGCCGGACGGATCACGACCTCCAGCTGCAAATCGCCTTTCAGATTCTCGACGCTTGACGATTGGGCAGGCAGGGTCATCTGCAGGATCGCGAGGCGTGAAAACACCGCCGTCGACAGCAGGAACGGCACGAGCACGACGATCAAATTCAGGAACGCCGTGATCTCCAGAGACGCCGGCTTCTTATGCAGCCGTCGGACACGCATGGTCAGTGCGACTCCCTGTGCTCCGTCGCCACCTGCTTGGCATCGGACGACATCTTCTGCATCAAGTTCAGGAAGCTGATCTTTGCGGCTTCGAGGCTGTCGACGATCTCGGTCGTGCGCGCGGTCAGGAAGGAGTGGATCAACAAAAAGGGAATGGCCACCGTGAGCGCGAAGAAGGTGTTGTTCATTGCGACCGAAATACTGGCCGAGAGCAGTTCCGCTTTTTCCGCGGGATTCACCTGCGCGACCGCGGTAAACGCGTTGATCAGGCCGTGAATGGTTCCGAGCAGGCCCACGAGGGTGATGACGTTGGCGAAGGTCGCGATGTAATGCGTGCGCTTTTCCAGCCGCGGCACGATTTCCATCATGCCCTCCTCCATCGCGTTGTCGATATCCTCGCGGCGGCGCGTCGTCTGCAGCCGGTTCAGGCCGTTATGGACGATGACGCCGATCGCCGCATCCGACTTGGACGTGACGCCGTAGACCTGCTGCAGCTTGCCCCCCTGGAGCAAGGGCAGGATGCGATCCCACATCTGGCGGTTCTCGCTGCGGGCGCGGTGCAGGAATATGTAGCGCTCGATCGCGATCGCCAATCCGAGCGCGAGGATCAGCAGGCTCGGGTAGATGAATACTCCGCAATCCTGGAAAAACTTGACGACGGTGCCGAACGAGTCCATCGAATAATCTCCAAATGCCAAACCAGTTGTGGATGGATTCCTTACTTTCCGCTTGCACCCGGATCGGGCGCCGCGGTTGGTGCTGCTGCGGGCGCGGATTCCGCGCCCGCGGGGTTTCCCGGCCCAGGCTGTGCCGCCTCGCCGGCATACCGGACCTGGCGGCGGAACACGTCGCGGTCGACGGGAGCCATTTCTTCGTCGAGCACGCTTTTCAAAGGCCGACCCGACAGGTCGCCGGGCATGGCCTTTTTCCAGGGAACGATGTACAGCACCTTCGGCAATTCGCGGTTGCCGATGATGTGCGTCTGGTCCATGTTTGCCTTGTCGGCCTTTTCGCCGGCTTCCGCCTTGTTCGTGTCCGGTTTGTCGTCGGCGTACGCCCCGCAGGCGAGCGCGAGCAAGGCAAGCGGTGCCGCAAGCGTGCCGATCCGGGCATTGAGCTTCATTCCTTCTCCTTTTGCGCCGGCGCTTGCGCTTGCCGATTGCGATTCTTCAAGTCCGCCACCCACTTGACGACTTTCTCATCGCCACCCGGCGTCAACTTGAGATAAAGATCGTAGTACTCCTGGGCTTTCTTACTGTCCCAGAGATAAAGGTCAAAAAGGACGCCCAAATTCAAATAGGGACCGGGGTAGCTCGGGTCGAGGTGGATCGCGTGTTCATAGGCGTCGCGCGCCTTGGGGAATTGGCCTTGCAGGCGATAGGCAATCCCCAACTGGTTCCAGAACACGGGCTGTTGCGGATTGCATTGCACTGCCTTTTCGAGTTCCGCGATCGACTGCGGGATCTTGTCCTCATGCCGATAGATGATGCCCAGATTCGCGTGCGGCCCACCCAACTCGGGATGGGACCGAGTCAGGGCGACGAAGCGGTGTTCAGCGTCCTCGGTGTGCCCGTCCTGCAACGCGCGCAGGGCATCGTCGAACTGCAGCAGAACGCCGGCATCGATCTCGTCGTTCACCGGCGCTAGGCTCTTTCCGGCCGACTTTTGCGAGGCATCGGCGGCGCCGCCGGCAGGCGCCTGCGGTTTCGCCTGGGAGGTCTGGGCGGCGGCCGCACTCGAATCGAAATCCTCCGGCGCCGGCTTCGAGAATTGCGCACAAGCGCCCAATAGAACGCATGCAAGAAAGCCGCCAGCGGCGACGAACCGGCGAGCAGCCGAGGCCGCCATGCAGCGCAGCGGATGGCGTTCAGCGAATCGCATCGATCGCGTCCTCGCTGTGTTCCGTCTTGCCGTAGCGCAATGGGCGCAGCTTGGCCAGGGCGCTGTAGCTATCCTGGACCCACTGGTCGTAGATACCGTCGGCGGCGTGGCGCGCATTGGCCTCGTGCAGCGTCACGGCCTTTTCGACAAATGGATCGGCTTGCTCCTCGAGCATGAGGTCGTATTGCTCGAGTTCATCCTTCGAGAGCTTCTTCGGACGCTCCGACTGCATCAGGGCATCGCCAAATTCGTGGTAGGCCTCGGCCGTGCGGTACGTTGCCGCCGTCGCGACATCGGCCACGCCATAGGAGGCGGCCACGCCGTAGGCCTTGAGCAGGTCTTCCATCCGCGCCTTCTTGAGTTTCAGCTGCTTTTGCAGAGGCTCGACGAGTGCGACCTTGTGGAAATCCTCGTACACGGGTTCTGCGAGGGCCAGCGACGCCGTTGCCGCGAGATATTTCGTGCGGTCGGTACGCGCAGCGCCACCCGCCTGGTCGGCCTGGAGGATCTCGCGCTGCAAGGACAGGACGCGACTCTTGTTGCCGTCCTCCTGCGCCATGCGCACGAGCCGCGCGCGCGCCTCGATCGACGGTTCCAGCGGCGCAGGATATTCCTGAACGTAGCGTTCATAAATGCGGGCGGCGTCCGCCCGATCCTTGGCCTTTTCGTACAGCTCGGCCGACTGCCACAGCGCCGATCGCGCCATCTGCGGGTCATCCTTGCGTGCCGCCATGCGCTCGAATTCGCCCGCCGCGAGCGCCGACTGCCCGCTCTCCATGTAGACCACCGCGAGCTTGTCGTTGACCTGCGATTGCAGCGGGTTCTTCGGGTAGCGCTGGCGGAAATCCTCGAGCGTGCGCGCCGCGGCCGGCCAGTCCTTCAGGCCGATCAATATGGCAGCGGCGTCGAACTGCGCGCTCGCTCGGACCGGAGAATCGGGCGCGACTTTGGCGACCCGATCGAAATCGTCGACCGCCTCGCGCATGCGACCGGCGTTGCGTGCCTGCTCACCCTGCTTGTATACGGACGCCGCCAGCTGCTCGGTCATTTCCCCCCGCGCTGGGTCATTCGGTGCCAGCAAGGCAAGGATTCCCGTGAAGCCTTGCTCAGACTGGTCGAACCGGCCCGAATCGAAGGATGCGTGCGCGACGACTTTCAGCGCCACGAGGCGGTTCGCGGGAGGTGCCGGTGGATCGAGCTTGAGCACCATCTGCGCGACTTCGATCGCCTTTTCGTTGTCGTGCGCGGCGTACAGCTTGTCGGCCGCATTGCTCAGGACCGGACCGGTCCGGGGATCCTTCGGGAACGCATAGCCGAAGCGCAGGGCGCTTTCGATCTCGGTCTTCTCGATTCCGGCCCGATCGCCAGGCGGCGTGCCCTTTTCGACTTCGGCGTAGGACAGCAGCGCGGCATAGCCGGCGTCGGCGCTCTTCGGATGGGGCAGGTAGTGATAAGCGGCCTTCTCGTACTCCACCGCCGCGTCCGCATAGGACTTGTCTTCGAACAGCAATTCGGCCAGCAGGAAATTCATCTGCGCCGACTGCGGATCGGCCGGGAAGGCCTCGAGGTACTCGCGATACCAGTGCGCTGCGGCGAGATAGTCCTCGTGTTTCTTGCTCTTTTGCGCGAGCGCATGGAAGTGGCGCGTGAGTTCGGCAAGATATTCCTTCACACGCGCCTGGGTGCGCTCCCAGGCCGCCGGCTTGACTTTGCGGAACTCGCTGTGGATGCCGTAACGCTCGACATATTCCTGCTTCGCCTCCAGCACCAGCGTGGCGAAACCGGCTCCCTGGTAGATCTCGATGACCCGCGCCTGCAGCACCGGCGCTTGCGAATGCAAGGGATAGCGGCGCGCAAACGCCGAGAAAGTGTCCGCGGCATCCTTGATGCGCTCCTGCGCCAGGTACAGCTCTCCCAGTTGCTGGTAAACGCGGAATTCGTAATCGCGCCGCAGGTTGGATGTCATGTATGGCGGAATAGAGTCCGCGCCCTGCAGGTTTTCCAGGCACAGGCTCGTTACGCGCAAGGTGTCCTCGACGAGTTCGCGATCGGCGCGCGTCAGGCCCTCGACCTTGTCCAGGCTCACCTCGCCCTCGCGCGCGATCAGCTTGAGGTCGAGCACGCCGAAGAAGGACTGCAAGGAATCCTCCAGGCGGCCTTGCTTGTACAGCGACCAGCCGTGCATGTACATCGCGCGCTCGAAATACTGCGAATGACCCTTGCCGTTGAGGATGGTCGCGTAGGCCTGCTCCGCGCCGGCATAGTTGCGCATGGCAAATTCCAGTTCCCCACGGCGGAACTGGGCTTCGTCCATCAAGCCTGATTTCGGGTACTGGCGCACCAGGAGGTCGAGCGTCGCGAGTGCCTTTTCCAGGTCGCCGCCGGACTCATACGCGTGCGCGAGCTGATAGAGGACGCGGTCGTTGTCGGGTGCGTTCGGATAGGCCTTGAGCAGCTCGGAGTACAGATTGACCGCGCGCTGGTAGCCCTGCACGTCTTCGGGCTTGGGCTTTTCCAGGGTGGGAGGGACGACGCTTGCCGCG